>Ga0306867_1000367_pt1 | contig 26578 bp, 23 predicted proteins | sample AntRauTorckE6831_FD_190432 | JGI IMG/M metagenome (GOLD analysis project Ga0306867, IMG submission 190432) | Saline lake microbial communities from Rauer Islands, Antarctica - Metagenome Torckler E6 #831 (v2) (version 2) | ecosystem: Environmental > Aquatic > Non-marine Saline and Alkaline >...
AATGTCTAAACAAAATCTCGTGCTAAAACATAGAGCTGACAAAAGAAAATTTTGGCGTTGAATAATTCCAGATATCCCGTGATTTTAATGAATACTACCATATGTAGTTAACTGCTGACCTCTAAAACATGATTTTTTAATTAAATTACTGATTTTCAATTAAATAACTTACAAACCTATAAACATACGAACTTTTTAAACTGAACTCATTATTGAAAAACAATAGAACACTGATGACGCAGACTGAACTGATTTTCACAGATTTTTAAACCAGCTAAATCATTACCAAATGGGTATCTAAAATGATACTATTTTGCCATGAATGAATCAAATTCATCGAAGAGTTTCCTGTTGAAGAAAGCTGCCTTTTCCATTTTAAAGGTGTACAAGGAGTAGGAAGCGCGGTTGCACGAAGCATTACTGGCTAAAGGGCAAACACCAGGGGCAGATTTCGCCCTGTGAGTTTATGACAGAAATTAAAAACGGCACTATGGTGCACTATGCTAAATTGAATATTCGCACATGGCAGATGACCGGTGAGCCAATACGCCACCGGAGCACCTTTCACTTTATCCTGTACGCGCAGTGTAGGGGCCACCATGTTGTCGGGCATTTCAATCTCCGCATCGAAAAGCGTTTAATCCGGGTGTTTTGTATACAGCATCACCCCATCGCCTGAGGGCGTTAAAAGTTTACAGCGTCCTTCAGGCCGCTTAGCAAAGATTTCCACCAATAGTTGAAAACAGACTTCTTTTTATCCCTTTCAAATGAAATTGTTCCTTTTTTGAATGATTTGTCTTGTTGCAGATGGTTCTTTTTTATTACGAAGGTATTGGCTAAAAATGACTTTATCGCCTGTGGATTGGTCTTCTTATTCAGTAAAACTATCTTCAGGTTTTCGTATTCAAAAGTCACCTCTCCGCTTGCTGTGTCATCGTCATAAGAAAAGTTGAAGGCAAGTGTTTTTGTTTCTCCGCTTTTGATTTGCACAGAGGCAGCCGGTGTTACCATTGGGTTTAAGGCAACCATATTTAGCGGCTCCAGCATGCCGGTGACCTGGTATTTTTCAGGATAACGATTATTGGGAAATACAAACTCAGCTTTAAGCATCGATTCATTCATTGGTTTTGCGGATACCTTCATCACGGTTTTTCCTTTTGTAAGGCTTTCTGTGTTGCTCAGATTCAAAATGGTGGCATTCACATCGTGGAATTTGATAATTCCTGCTTTATCAGCATCCTCGCGGTGCTCAGCGTAATCGACGTATGCGTTTTTTACCAGAATCGTGTCGGTGTGGAGCTTGAAAGGTAAGCTGCCGATTAGCTGCATGGGTAGCCTGGTGTCTTGCTTTTCAGGGAAAGGCAACCTTTTGTCGCGAAATGTATGGAGTGTCAGCCTGTTTAGCTCTGCTTTCGTCACAACCAGCAAATTATCATTAAGGAATTTATCCAGGTGGAATCCCTGCAATGCAAAACTATCCAGAGATATGTTGTACCAATCGGTTTCAACTCCTCTCACGTGGCCAATTTCGTATTTAGATAAATACGATTTCAGGCTGATGTTGTGAGCTGTAAAGCCTTGATTTTGCGAGTCGAAAGAGAGCGTGTCGCAATGAGCCCGGTAGCGTTTGTTTGGTAAAGTGGAATAACTGTTTTTTGCTGATAAACGAATCCGCCCGAAAGAGTTGTTTTTAATCACATATTTTTGGGCTTTCGAGTTAAGGTCTACATTCCACATGTCGGCATTCATTTCTGCATAAAATACCGTGTCATTTCCTGAAGAATCCGGTTCACTCATCATCAACTGCCCGTTTCTTAGTTCCAGTTTTTGATCCTGATTTTTTTCTTTGCGTCATTTTCAGGCTTTCTGCCGGAATTTTTTGAGAGAAATACTCCGGGCTTGTCCACCAAAACTTTATTCACTACCATTTGGCCTTTGAACAGGAGTGGAAAAACGTGGATTCCTTTAATCTGTATGCTTTGTATATAAATACTGTCTGTTCCTTCTCTTTCCAGGGTTGCTTGTTTAACTGATATTTCCCGCTTCAACAGGCTCACGTTAAGTTTGGGAGGGGCAGAAAACGTAAACGCAGAAATTTCGAGATTCCGGATTTCTTTCTCAATGAATCTTTTTGCTGCCACATTAAGTATCAGCAAAAGCGATATAACAATCAGAAAAATGACCACAATTACCGGCAATGGATAATTAAAAATTTTCAACGTTATATTTTGAGTTTTTTTCCACGTTATTTTTTAAGGTAACGACACATAAAACTTGCTTCCGCAATTGAAACATCCGGCAGCAGGCGAAGTTTAAACAGTGACGCTGTGAAAAGGTTTACGTCTGGTGACGATAGCCTGTATTACCTTTTTTTTCTTTTGAGGTGTAAACATAGATACTTATTGTAAGCCTTTATAAAACAACTGCTTAATATTTAGAATGCGTGATTAGTCACAGTCAGTAGATTTCTCCCTCGGCCAAATAGGGTCAATACTTTCTTTATTGCTATCTTTTTGCTCAAAGACATATGTTCCTCATAAAGCAAAGGGAGGCCTCGGTTCGAAAAGACGGAAGTTATATCTCAGAGGTGGCAAAAGGGATGCGCTGACATAATAATTTATAGTACAAGGCGTCAGCGCATCCCTTTTGCTGTTTCTGCCCACACGCACGTCTTTTCGACTGAAGGCACTTATCCACAATGTAATGGTGTAAAACTGAAGATTAGAGAAAGTGCCTGAAGGAGAAATCTGTAAGTAATCAACTTTACACCTCAGAAAACTTATTTACTAAAAGTCCTACTATAGACTGCTAAATATTATTTTTTAGCTGGCTTATTTTTTCAACTCTTCTCTGATGCCTTCCACCTTCGAAAGGTGTTTCCAAAAATGCCATTACTATTTCCCACGCCTCTTCACGGGTTACATATCTTCCCGGCAGCGAGAGAATATTTGCATCATTGTGTTGTCTTCCTAAAACAGCTAACTCTTTTTTCCAGGCTAAAGCAGCCCTCACACCACTGTATTTGTTTGCCGTAATCTGGGCACCATTCCCACTACCACATAGAATAATCCCTGTTTGGTAATCGCCATGTTGAATGGCCGCAGCTACTTCATGGATATAATCGGGATAGTCGACACTTTCCTCTGAATAAGTGCCATAATCTTTCACATCAAAACCACTCTCATGCAACCTTTCAACAAGAAATTGTTTTATTTCATAACCCGCATGGTCAGAAGCAATTGGTATTGTTTTTAAAGCTTTTGTCATAATGTTAATAAGTTTACAATTGTCCTGCAAAAATACATATTCTGAACAACCTCATTTTGAACTGTCTTATCAAAATATCTGAATAATAAATAAAAATCATCACGCTGGCTGTTAAATAACTAATAGAATACGCCCTTATTGTTAATAAAAAGGAGAATGTTTGTTCATAATGTCTGATAAAAAAATCAAGTAATAAACATCTTCATTTTATGAACAGGCTATCGCTGTTTTTGCTGTCATTTTTCACCTACTTTTAATAAATAATTAACAATAAAAACACAACAATTAATAAGAAAATTATAAACCCTTATGGTTATTAACTGCGTGTTAAAAAACCGAACTTTCCTTCATTTTAAGTATATTAACAAGTAATAACTAAAAAAAAGATGTTGATATCAATTTAAAATGGAATAATCAAAATATCTTTGAAAAAAAATTTACACAGAGTTAACAGGCTATATATACCTGCTTAAAATTTTAATTAAAATGAATAATATAATATTAGATTGTTAATAATGATAACAGAAAACAGCAAAACATCATTTAATTATACAGAAGCCATTAATCAGTTACGCAAAGAAAAAAATGCTGTTATCCTGGCGCATTATTATCAGGTTCCTGAAATTCAGGAAATAGCTGATTTTGTGGGCGATAGTCTTGGTCTGGCGCGAAAAGCAGAACAGGTTGATGCGGATATGATAGTGTTTGCCGGCGTTCATTTTATGGCTGAGACAGCAAAAATTATTAATCCGGAAAAGAAAGTGGTATTGCCAGATTTGGAAGCAGGATGTTCTTTAGCCGAGTCGGCTCCGGCCGACGATTTTGCCGCGTTTAAAGAAAAGTATCCTGATCATACTGTGGTTTCTTATATCAACTGCAGCGCAGCCGTAAAAACAATGACTGATTTAATGGTTACTTCGGGTAATGCTGTTAAGTTAGTGGATGCCCTGCCAAAGGATGAAAAAATCATCTTTGCCCCTGATAAAAACCTGGGAGCATACGTTAACAGCATCACCGGAAGAGATATGGTATTGTGGGATGGTACTTGCGAAGTGCATGATATTTTAACCACCGAACATATTTTAAAAATGAAAATGGAACACCCTGAAGCTAAATTGTTAGCCCATCCGGAGTGTAAAGCGCCCGTATTAAATGCTTCCGATTTTGTGGGTTCCACCGCAGAAATGCTGAACTTCGCAAAAAATGACGACGCAAAGTCGTATATTGTAGCCTCTGAAACAGGACTGCTGCACCAGATGCAAAAAGATTCGCCGGAGAAAGAATTTCTCGTGGTTCCTACCGACGAAACATGTGCCTGCAACGATTGTCCGCACATGAAAAAAAATACGATGGAAAAACTCTACTGGTGCCTTAAAAATGAGAGTCCGGAAATTCATCTCGATGAAGAGGTTATCAAAAAGGCCAGGCGCCCTATAGATAAAATGTTGAAGATGTCGAAAGAGTTAAATATAATTAAATAAAACTGTTATGAAGAGTTTGTGGTCCCTGAAAGGAAAAAAAGTTTTGGTTACCGGCGGAACCAAAGGCATTGGCGAAGCAGTGGCAGAACAATTTTTGAATTTTGGCGCCGAAGTGCTGATAGTAGCCCGAGACCAGGACAGAATCAGGGAAAAACTGGATGATGCTAAGAAGTTTAAACTTCCGCTGTACGGACTTAGCGCTGATATTAGCAACAGCGACGAAAGAAAAGTAATCAAACTGAAAATACAACAGTTGTGGGATAGTAAGTTGGATATACTGGTAAACAATGTAGGTATGAACATACGAAAACCCACCGAAAAATATCTTGACATTGAATTCGACAGGATTATGCAAACTAATTTGTTGGGTACTTTTGATTTAACCAGGTTGATGTTTACCTTCCTGAAAAAAGAAGAGGGCTTTAGCAGTATTGTCAATATCTCTTCTGTGGCCGGACAAACGCATGTGCGCACCGGATCGGTATATGGGATGAGCAAAGCTGCCATGAATCAGCTTACCAGAAACCTGGCAGTGGAATGGGCTCCCTACAATATCAGGGCAAATGGGATTGCACCGTGGTATATAGATACTCCCCTGGCCCGCCAGGTATTAAAAGATCCGGACTATTATGAGGAAGTGTTGGAACGCACACCGGCAGGCAGGATAGGAACAGCTGAAGAAGTGGCCGCAACGGTGGCATTTTTATGCATGCCCGGGGCTTATTACATTACCGGACAAACAATCACCATGGACGGGGGATTCTCAGTAAACGGGTTTTGATTATTTGGACGCAATATAAAGATGACAGAGAAATATAATATTGAATACTTTTTCATATTTTTGTTTAATTAAATAGTAAAACTTTGAAGAAAATGAGCAAAATAGCACTTTTATACGCCCCAAAAGGTGGCAGCGTGGAACAAGCAGCAAAAAAAATCGAAAATAATTTTCCGGGTGTCAATATTGATTTATTTGAGATATCCGTTTTGGAGGTGAGTAATATTAAAGATTATGATCATTTTATTATGGGATGTTCTACCGTGGGTGCGGAAAACTGGCAGGATGCGGAAGCCGACAATGAATGGGATGCTTTTTTTTATGAGCTGAAAGAGAAGAATATATCTTTGGAAGGAAAAAAAGTGGCTATTTTTGGATTGGGTAACCAGGTATTGTACCCCGACCATTTTGTTGATGCCATGATTTATCTGAAAAACAAATGTGAGTTGCTAGGAGCTAAAGTGATTGGCGAATGGCCCCTTGAAGGGTATGAATTTACTAACTCTGATTCTGTGGTAGATGGAAAATTTGTTGGCTTACCGCTCGATGAAGATAACGAACCCGAAAAGAGCGAGGAGCGTATTAAAGCATGGTTTGATGTTATCGCTAAAGATATAAAATAGTTTCTTTTAAAAATTTATTGTGAAAATCCATCGGGAAATTCTTTTCCGGTGGATTTTTTTGTTTGTATCTTTATCCTTCAGAAAAAGTGCTATATGGATCTTAATACATTGATTTATAAGACAAGAAGCATCAGAAGGTTTCAACAATTGAAAGCTATCGACGATGCGCAAATGAGGTATTTTATTGATATGGCCCGCTTAGCGCCAAGCGGTGGCAATATTCAGCCATTAAAATATTTTTACAGTAATAATAAAAAGTTAAATGCAGGATTTTCGAAACACTATCATGGGCCGGATACCTGAAAGACTGGGAGGGCCCTGAAGAAGGCGAAAAACCGGCGGCATATATCGTCATCTGTCTCGATAAAACGCTAAAGGATGCAACCATCGATCAGGGGTTTTCAGCGCAAAATATCCTGCTTGCTGCTGCCAGTAAAGACATAGGGGCCTGCGTGATTAAGTCGGTAAAGCGGGATTTGCTGAAAAGCATGCTGTCATTAGAAGATTGTTATGAAATCTTACTCGTTATTGCCCTTGGATATCCGGCAGAACAGGTAAAGATAGAGAAAGTAAAAAATAATGATATCCGCTATTGGCGTGATGAAGATGGAGTTTTTCATGTCCCGAAGCGGTCGTTACAAGAGATAATTTTAAACAAAGGATAAAATGGATTTGAAGCTATATCAGCGACAATTTTTAGTTACAGGAGGCACCCGCGGTTTTGGCGGGGCTATTACAAAACAGCTCATCAGCGAGGGTGCACAGGTAATTGCTGTTGCCAGAGACAAGAAAAACCTGGATATTTTCAAAGAAAAATATGGTAATCAACTGATAACTGTTCAGGGCGACATCACCCGGCCGGAGGTCATCGACAGCGTAATGCAATTGATAGATGAAGGAAAATTTGACGGGGCCGTAATAAATTCCGGCGGGCCCCCGGCCAAACAGTTTTTGGAAACAACCCTGAATGACTGGGATGAAGCCTACCGTAATTTGCTGCGATGGAAAGTGGATATCGCCCAGCGGCTGGTGAAAAAGATGCAAAAATCAGGCTATGGAAAGCTTGTATTTATTGAGAGCATCTCCACCAAACAACCCGTAGCTAACCTGGTGCTGAGCAATGCAATACGGTTAAGCGTGGTGGGGTTTGTTAAAACGCTATCGCAGGAGGTGGCCGGATCCGGGATAACCATGAATATCCTTGCCCCGGGATATCACGACACACAAGCCTTACAGCGTATCTTTGAGAAAAAAGCGCAGCAGATGAACATATCTGTGGAGGAAGCGCGCGAAAATTTGATAACCGCTACAAAAATGGGCCTGGGCAATCCTGACGACATGGCATCGCTGACGCTGTGGTTATTGTCGCCACATTCAAAATATGTTACGGGGCAAACCATCAGTCACGACGGAGCGGTAATGCAAGGCGTTTTCGGTTAGGTTTTATAGTTGAAGAAAGACGATAAATCATGAAAATTATCCCTCCATATCTTAAAAAGGGCGATAAAGTGGCTATAGTAGCTCCTGCAAAAAAAATAGCTGCCGAACGTATTGATAATGCAGTAAAAATATTCACCGGCTGGGGCCTGGAAGTCATCACAGGAAAACATGTGTTGGGTTCCCACAACTACTTTTCGGGGACGGAACAGCAGCGCACCACCGATATGCAGGAAGTTCTTGACGATGACTCCGTGAAAGCTGTCTTTTGCGCCAGGGGCGGGTATGGGGTAGTGAAAATTATCGATAATCTTAATTTTGATCGTTTTAAGGCTACCCCAAAATGGGTGATAGGTTACAGCGATATCAGCGTGTTGCACAGCCATATTAATAAGGTATTGGAAACGGAAACCATTCATGCTCCGATGCCCCTCGATTATCCCACAGAAAATCAGGATAAGTACCCGGGGCTTTATACGCTGAAAAAAGCGCTTTTTGGGGAACAGCTTTCCTACGTTGTAGAGAACCATAAGTATAACAAACAGGGGCACTGTCAGGCCGAACTGTCAGGTGGAAATATCAGTGTGATCCATAGTATCCAGGGAAGCATTTCAGAAACAGATACTGAGGGTAAGATACTTTTTATAGAAGATGTGGGCGAAAGCATGTATCATCTCGACAGGATGATGACATCCCTTAAAAGAGCCGGAAAACTGGCTTCGCTAAAAGGATTGATTGTGGGGAACCTCACAAATTTTAAAGACAACAGGGATAGTTTTGCCTTTAATAAAACGCCTGAACAAATTATTTCTGAAGCGGTGGCAGATTACAATTACCCGGTATGTTTCGGGTTTCCGGCAGGACACGAAAAAAACAGCGTAACACTTATTATGGGCAGGGAAGTGCTGTTTAATGCAGATAGCTCAGCAACAAATATTCTTTTTGTTCACGGAAAAGAAAAAACACGTAAAAAGGATTTGTTTAAAAATATTTTGATTTCAGCCTTGTCTGTAATAGCTTTATTTATTGTTGTTTACCTTATTTACTATTTTACGATAAACCATTTTTTATAAAACTATGGCTGAACATAACGACATAGGAAAAATAGGGGAGGGGCTGGCCCGCGATTATCTCAAAAAGAACGGATATCAGATTTTAGAGGTCAACTGGCAATTCCGTAAAGATGAGATAGATATCATTGCCGAAAATGAAGAATACATCGTGATTGCAGAGGTAAAAACACGCACCACCAATTACTGGGGCGAGCCGGAAGTTTTCGTTAACAAGCAAAAGCAGCGCCTTATGGTAAGAGCGGCAAATGCCTATTTAGAACAATCAGACTCCGATAAAGAGGTGCGCTTTGATATCATAGCGGTGCTCCTGGCCAGGGGCAGGCATAAAATCCACCATATTGACGATGCTTTTTATCCGCTGATATAATATCAGCCGTGGAAAATAAGCAGCGGAAGATCGATCTGCTTCAACATCTCACGCGTCATACTTGGATTGAATAAGCTGGTAAAGAAGTTCCTTTTGCGTGTGGTTGTTGACAAAATGTGTATATTATTCTCCTGGGTAAATCTGGTAATGCCTTCAATAAGGTTTTTAGATTCTATCATTTTACACTCTACATTAGGCGTATCCAGTTCGGCAAAGTATTCCTTTAACCCTTTCATTTTCACTTCATCCCAATATTCACCCTTCTCTGTTTCCACATGCACGCAGTAAATTTTCATATTGAAAGGCTTAATCAGGTTTATCAGGTTACTGATAGCGTTAAAATCAGAATTATCGAAATTAGTGGCATAAGCAATATTGTTAATATTTTCAATACCCTTATAAACAGCATTTTCAGGAACAGCCAAAACAGGTACTGTTAGTTTGTTTATAGCATAAGAAGCAACGCTTCCAAGCATAATCTGGTCCGAGTCGCCCTTTCCTTTATGGCCCATAATTACCAAAGCCGGGTTATAGTTATCGCATTCATCCATAATAATCCCTTCGGGGGGCCCGTTAAGAATGCGCGATTCGATAGCTACATGCTTATAGCCTTTCTCTTTTTTCTCTTCCTGCAAGGTGTTCACCAGCTGCTTCATATCATAGGAAGCATTTTTGTAAATATCCCTTACGTATTTCTCGATGTTTAGGTTCATATTGTACCCTTCGCCATAATGTGCCATATCCAGTGCCGGACTGTAATAGGCATGAATCAGCCTGACTTCTGATTTTAACGTCTCAGCAATGCCTAAAGCATAGTGGCAGGCATTTTTAGAGTGTTCCGAAAAATCAACAGGTACCAGAATACGGCGTACCGCTTTAAGCTGTTCTACAGTCTCTTTTTTCTCTTCACCAAAAGAGTGGCGCATTTCTTCAAGAATAGCTTCGGCACGTGCTTTATCGTCTTCCCTGATTTTTATTCTTACACCCGCGGCCACATTCGATTGCACCAGGTTAACGTTAGTTAAAAAACTGGTAATACCTTCGGCCTCTAAACGGCCCTGGATAAGCTGTGCCCTGCTATAGGTCTCTTCTGCTATTGTAATTATTTTGTTTTCCATAATAACCTCCTCTTTTAAGGCTATAAAATACAAATATTTCTTCATTAAGTCAATAATAGATATCTGAAAATTGCTTTATTCAGGAATATTTTATGAATAAAGGCGAATATTGCTATTTGCAAAAAAAGGGTTTTAGTTTATTCATTATGAGTTTATTAAATTTGTATATTTGCCGCCCAATTGAAGAGTGCTATGATAAAGAAAAACAGAAATGCAGGGAAAAGGAGAAACAGCAAAGGCTCCAAATACCTGAAATCACGAAAAGGAAAATCTCCTGAACGGCAGCAAAGCTCCCTGAATGCTGAGGAGAAAGATAAAACTGCTGCTGCAAAAAATATTGAGAAAAGTGATGGCCTGATAAGGCTGAATAAATATATTGCGGATGCAGGAGTGTGTTCACGCCGTGAGGCGGATACGCTGATAGCCTCAGGAGCGATTAAAGTAAACGGAAAGGTTGTGAGCCAGGTGGGAACAAAAGTGAAAGTTACCGACAAAGTACAATATGGCGACGAAACACTAAACCGGGAAGCGCTGATGTATATCTTGCTTAACAAGCCTAAAGATTTTATTACCACAACCGACGATCCGCAAGACCGCAAAACGGTGATGTCGTTGGTGAAAAATGCATGCAAAGAGCGCATCTATCCGGTAGGAAGGCTGGATCGCAACACTACAGGATTATTGCTTTTTACTAATGACGGCGATCTTTCCAAAAGATTGCTGCATCCCAGCCACCAGATAAAAAAACTCTATCATGCAGAACTCGATAAACCCTTAACAAAAAGAGATTTACAAGAGATAGCCCAGGGAGTGACCCTCGAAGATGGTAAAGTGCAGGTGAATTCTGTAGCCCACGACAGCACTACCGACGATAAAAAGCAGGTGGGAATTGAGATACATTCGGGCCAGAACCGCGTTGTAAGAAGAATATTTGAGCATTTTGGCTACGAAGTAAAAAAGCTGGACCGCGTGGTGTTTGGCCCCCTGACTAAAAAAGACCTCCCCAGGAGCAGGTGGCGTTATTTAACTGATAAAGAGATTTTGATGCTGAAAAAATTTTAATTTTGTACCAACAATAAACAAAAGAGAATTATGGCAAGTAAAAGAGATTTAAAAAAGGATGTAGATCAATTAATCTATGAAGTCGTTTCGGAGTGTTATTCTTATGTTGATTTCTACCCTGAAGGCGACCATAACAAAGCATACGAAATAGCCGATAAGGCAATGGAATTGCGGGAAGAAATAATAGCTCAGATTAATTATAAAGATAAAAGTATTTCTTCTAAAGAGATAAAAGAGCACTTCAATGAAGTGAAGAAGTCGTTTATTGAAAAAGTAGAAGCGCTTTTTAAAGAAGTGGATGTGCTGTTTGAAGAACAGGAGAAAGCAGAGAAAAAGGAAGCCTAGTCTTTCAAAGCAACAAACAAAAAACCGGATACTATCCTGATAGTGTCCGGTTTTTTGTAAAAGAGAATTCAACTTTCTTAAAACCGATCTGTTGCTATGGTATAAAAAGTGTAAGCTATGAAACAAAAAATACTCTTAGCAGCAGTTTTTTTTATTGCCAGTAGCATGTTAGCTGCACAGCCTCAGATAGATCTGGAAGTTTTTGCCGAGGACTTAAATAATCCGGCAACGATTAATCACACTAACGACAGCCGTCTTTTTGTGGTGGAACAGCAAGGCGCAATAAAAATTGTTGATGCATCAGGAAATGTAGCTCCCAACCCTTTTCTGGATATCTCTGACAGGGTAAAATATGGAGGGGAACAAGGGTTGCTTGGATTGGCTTTTCATCCGGCATATTCCGAAAACGGTTTTTTTTATGTAAACTATACCGGGCAATCGGATAGTACACATATTGCACGCTTTTCTGTGAGTGATGATGACCCGGATAGTGCTGACCCTGACAGCGAAACTACGCTGCTGACATTTGAGCAGCCCTACACGAATCACAACGGCGGCGAGATAAGGTTTGGCCCTGACGGATATCTCTATATCGCCACCGGCGATGGAGGCAGTGGCGGCGACCCTGAAAACAGGGCTCAGGACGTAACAACACTGCTCGGAAAAATACTGCGTATCGATGTGGATGGGCCTTCCCCTTACGGTATTCCGGGAGAGAATCCTTTTGTGGATCAGCAGGAGGCACGCAATGAAATATGGGCGCTGGGACTCCGAAATCCATGGCGTTTTAGTTTTGATAGTGAAACAGGCGATTTATGGATTGCCGATGTAGGACAAAACCAATATGAAGAGATCAACAGGGAACCAGCCAATAGCAATGGTGGTGTAAATTATGGCTGGCGGTGCTATGAAGGCAACCATGAATTTAATACTACCGGATGCCAGGATGAGGAGTTTTACACTTTTCCTGTCCATGAATATTCTCATAACGCAACCGGAGGCTGTTCCGTAACAGGCGGTTTTGTTTACCGGGGTGCTGAGTATCCGCAGATGACAGGAATGTATTTTTATTCAGATTACTGCAATGATAAAATATATGCCCTTGTGCATGATGATGGCGACTGGGAACCGGTGGAGCATGGACAGTTTTCCGGGAACAATTTCAGCACCTTCGGCGAAGATGCCAATGGAGAACTTTACGTGGCCGGTATTTCCAGTGGAACCATCTATAAGTTGATTGATACAAACACTACCGCAACGGAAGAGGTCGCTTTTCGCGATGTTGCATCAGTACAACCCAATCCGTTTTCTGAGGTTATAAAAATCAGGCTAAAAACGAATTCAGCCAAGGCGTTTCTTTATGATATGCATGGTATTGAGCAATGCAAAGCATCCTCAAAAAATAAAATTATAAACCTGAAAACCATAGATTTAAAGCCCGGCATTTATCTTTTAAACATCCGTACTGAAGAGGGCAACTATACGAAAAAGCTATTGAAGCATTGAGATGGACATTTTCTGGTTTTTTGAGCCCTAACCTCTTAGTGGCGCGAATAAGAAAAGACACAAAGCACAAAGGAAAGTTATCACTACGTTGAACGGTTTGGATCACAGTAATTCCAAAAAAAATAACACTTTACTTATTCGGAGTTTCACGTCTCAAACCAACAGAGTCCACATCAAATAAAAAAGCCGGAAAGTAAAAAAAACTCACCGGCTTTTCAGCTCCGCAGTTTGGACTCGAATCCCGAAACTTCGGGAACCCTCTGATTAATCCCGAAGTTTCGGGACTCAAACCAATCCCGAAACTTCTTGATTTTTTGAGGACTCTCGATTTGTCAAAAACAAATCGGAGCTGATTTCCATCCATAAAAAAAGCCGGAAAGTAAAAAAATACTTACCGGCTTAGCGCTCCCCAGGTTGGACTCGAATCCCGAAACTTCGGGAACCCTCTGATTAATCCCGAAGTTTCGGGACTCAAACCAATCCCGAAACTTCTTGATTTTTTGAGGACTCTCGATTTGTCAAAAACAAATCGGAGCTGATTTCCATCCATAAAAAAAGCCGGAAAGTAAAAAAATACTTACCGGCTTAGCGCTCCCCAGGTTGGACTCGAACCAACGACCCTCTGATTAACAGTCAGATGCTCTAACCGACTGAGCTACTGAGGAATATACTTTATTATTTTGAGAACTAATTCCTTTCCCTCTGATTAATCCCGAAGTTTCGGGACTCTAGCCGATCCCGAAAAATCTTGATTTTTCGAGGACTCTCGATTTGTCAAAAACAAATCGGAGCTGAGCTACTGAGGAATAATATTTCATTTTCTAAGAACTTTCCCCTGACCCTCTGACTAATCCCGAAGCCTCGGGACTCTAACTAATGGAGGAATTTTTTAGAACCACATTAGTGGCTTTTCTAAAGCGGTTGCAAATATACATTCAGTTTTTTAATCTTCAATGATTATCCGCAAAAAATCCTTAAAATTGTCAAAAATTCTAATAAATCAATAATTCATAGGGTACATGCAAAAAATAATAGGCTTAGGCAATGCATTGGTAGATATCATCACAAAGGTTGATGATGAAGTGATTCTGAAGAAATTAAACCTGCCAAAAGGCAGTATGACATTGGTAGATGAATCCTTTAGCAGGGAGGTGATGAGGCATACCCAAAGTCTTAAAAAGACAAAAGCCTCAGGAGGTTCTGCAGCCAACACTATTCATGGTTTAGCTAAATTGGGTGCACTGGTTAGTTTTGTAGGAAAAATAGGAGGTGACGAAATGGGATCTTTTTTTCTGGAAGATCTGAAAGCAAACAAAGTGACACCTTTTTTAATACGCAGCAAAAAAGATACCGGCAAAGCACAAGCGCTCATTACCAACGATGCCGAACGGACTTTTGCCACGTCTTTAGGGGCTGCCATAGATTTGTCGGCGGCTGATTTGGAAGAACGGCTCTTCGAAGGACATCACTTGTTGTATGTGGAAGGTTACCTGGTGCAAAACCATGAATTGCTTGAAAAATCGCTGATGATGGCTAAAAAAACCGGCCTTAAAATTGCTTTGGATTTGGCCAGTTATAACGTGGTGGAAGATAATCTCGCATTTTTAACTGAAATGGTACGAGAGTATGTAGATATTGTTTTTGCCAACGAAGAAGAGGCCCAGGCATTTACTGGAAGTACAGATCCCCGGGAGGCTTTACTGAAGCTGGCGGAAATAACAGAGCTGGCTGTGGTAAAAATAGGAAAAGGGGGGTCGTTGATATCTCACAAAGGAGATACGGTTATCATAAAAATAGATCCGGTGGAGAGTATTGACAGCACCGGTGCTGGAGACTTATACGCCGCAGGTTTTCTTTTCGGATATATCCAAAATCAGCCTATGAAGGTATGCGGCGAGCTGGGATCGTTGCTGGCAGGCAGTGTTATTCAAGGTATAGGCGCAAAAATCCCCGAAGAGAAGTGGGAGGATATCCTGCGCAAAGCGAGGAGGATAATGGACTAAAAATTTGAATATTAGCCGTTTTCTTTTTCATATTCAATACAATTTTCATAATTTTGACCGGCCAAAATTGACGAATACTAATAAAAATATTTATAATCTTAAAAAACATGAAGGTATACCAAACACAAGACATCAGAAATATTGCTTTAGTAGGCTCCGCAAAATCGGGTAAAACAAGTCTCGCTGAAGCAATGCTTTTCGAAAGCGGACAGATTAATCGTTTAGGAAGTATCGATGATAAAAATACGGTTTCCGATTATCGTCCCATTGAATTAGATAAGCAAAACTCTGTTTTATCTACATTACTTTTCGTCGAACACAACAGTAAGAAGATTAATATTCTTGATACTCCGGGGTTTCCGGACTACAAAGGAGAGGTAATCGCCGCTCTTAATGTTGCTGATACAGCAGTAGTGACGGTTAATGCGCAAAATGGTCCTGAAATAGGTACTGAAAGGTATGTTAACTATGCCAAAGAGTATGGCACACCTGTTATCTTAGTTTTAAATCATATTGATCATGAAAATATCAACTTTGAGGAGAACCTCCGAAAAATGAAGGAAGAGTTCGGCGAAAAGGTTACCCTGATTCAGTATCCTGTTAATGCCGGGCTAGAATTTGATTCGGTGGTGGATGTAATGCAGATGAAGATGTTTAAATTCCCCGAAAACGGAGGGAAACCTGAAGTGCTTGATATACCTGACGAAGAAAAAGAGAGGGCCGAAGAGCTCCATCAGAAGTTAGTGGAAGCTGCTGCTGAAGGAGACGAAGAGCTGATGGAGAAGTTTTTTGAAGAGGATACGCTGGCAGAAGAGGACATTATCTACGGTTTAAGGTTGGGCCTGAAAAAAGGCGATGTTTATCCGATGCTTATTACAGCGGCCAAAAAGAACAAAGGTGCAGCCCGTTTAATGGATTTTATTACCAATAATGTGCCCTCTCCCGATCAGTTCAGCAAGCGGAGCACACAAGATGGAAGCAAAGAGTTTACATGCAGCCCTGATGATCCTGCCACATTGTTTGTGTTTAAAACATCCATAGAGCAGCATTTAGGAGAGGTGTCTTACTTTAAAGTATATGGAGGTAAGATAGCGGAAGGGCAAGACATGATAAGCTCTCACAAAGGCGCTAAAGAACGCATATCGCAGGTAATGGCTATTACCGGCAAAAAGCGTGAAAAACTTCCCGAAATGCTTCCCGGAGATATCGGCGCTACTATTAAGCTTAAAGATGCCCACACCAACAGCACGCTTTACGATCCGAAGCATCCTGCTGAACTGAAAAAAATGGAATTCCCTGAGCCTATTCATGTGGTGGCTATTAAGCCTGTCAACAGTTCTGACGATGAAAAACTGGGTGCTGCGCTCAACGAAATCCATAAAATTGATCCCACCATGATTGTGGAATATTCACGTGAGTTAAAGCAGATTTTGCTGAAAGGGTATGGAGAACTGCATATCAACACCGTGAAGTGGTATCTTGTAAACCAGCATAATATAGAGATAGAGATGTACTCTCCGAAAATTCCTTACCGTGAGACTATCACCAAAGAAGCCTCTTCGTCTTATCGCCACAAAAAACAATCAGGTGGCTCCGGACAATTTGGTGAGGTACATATGATGATTCAGCCCTATACCGAAGGAATGGAAGGGCAGAAAGTATATCCCATCCGCGATCAGCAGGTTTATGAGATGGAGTGGGGTGGAAAACTGGTGTTAAATAACTGTATTGTTGGTGGTTCTATTGATGCAAAATTCTTCCCGGCCATCCTCAAAGGATTGATGGAGCGCATGGAAGAAGGGCCTCTCACTGGCTCCTATGCACGCGATATTGTGGTTAATGTTTTCGATGGGAAGATGCACCCCGTAGACTCTAACGAAATATCTTTTAAAACAGCCGGACGTAATGCCTTTAGCCAGGCGTTTAAAGAAGCAGGACCCAAAATTATGGAGCCCATATACTTTATAGAGGTAAAAGTGCCTGAGGCGAAGATGGGAGATGTGATGACTGATTTGCAGGGTCGCCGCGCCATTATTGAAGGGATGGAAGGAGAAGGAAAATATCAGTACATCCGCGCAAAAGTGCCTTTGGCAGAGATGGATCGGTATTCCACGGCTTTAAGTTCGCTGACAAGCGGAAGGGCCGAGTACAGCATGAAATTCGACTCTTATCAGGCCTTGCCTGGCGACATACAGCAGAAATTGCTGAAAGAGTATGAGGAATCGCAGGGCGAAGAAGAATAACCCGGATTAACCTTATTATACCCAAATTGAGCGATTCTCGCTCACGATAAAGAAATTGTAAGCATTTCACCTTCCCGCAATTCTGCGGGACGGGCTACCCATTCGGTGAAATACAACAATTTCTAAAACGGGGTTAAACCTAAGTAAAGCGGTTTTTCACTTTGTTCAAACCGCTCAACTTAGGTTATATTTACTCCCGGCCATAAACCGGGAGTTTTTTTTACCGTTATTAGTTCTCTGCGCCGGGACGCTTAAAAAGATAAGCCAGCCCCTCGCTGCCTCCGCCTGAAGAAGAAATAAATACCTGATCGAAGGTGCGCTCCAGTTTATAGTCGCGATCCAGAAAATATTGCAGCACCTGCACATATGAACGGTATCCACGCAGTTCCTTCTCTATTTGGTTTTCCAGGTCATCAGCAAGTCCACTGTCGCCTAAATCCACTTCCACAGAGAGACGCTTATCAATTTTGCCCTCCACGCGCACATAACAATAATGGGTCTCTGGCAAATTTTCCTGTGTTTGGGCAGGAGTGCTTACCAGTAGCACAAAACTTATCAGGAAAATAATAGTAAGAGTGTATAAACGCATAGCATGTAGGTTTTAGATGAGTAATTATAATTTAATGAATTTTCGCTTTTCTTTTAAAATCGTGAATATTAATCTTGTATTAAAAGATTGTTGAGGTGTAAAAATAAATACTTATCTTGAAGGAAAGAAATTGATTAAAATCTAATCACATGAAATTCAAAGGAGAAAGTATTATAAAGTTTAATGAAGCCTTTCCGGATGATATGGGCTGTTTAAGCTATTTAGCTGAGATCAAATGGAATGAAGGCTATCAATGTAAAAAATGTGGACATGATAAATTTACAATCAGGAAAAAGAACCTGGCCAGGGATTGTAACAGGTGCCACCACATCGAAAGCCCAACGGCAGGAACGTTGTTTCACCGGATACGTTTTGGTGTACGTAAGGCCTTTGGGATTGTTTTTGAGATGAGCGCCACCACTAAAGGGTTGTCTTCTTCACAAGTGGCCAGACGTTATGAGATAAGCCGTCCAACGGCTTGGGGTTTTATGCACAAAGTAAGGAAAGCTATGGAGAGCAGTCATAAGCATCCTCTTGAAGGAGCAGTTCAAGTAGATGAGTTTGTATATGGAGGTAAGGAGACGCTCAAACAAGGTCGTAGCAAAAACACTCGTAAAAAGAAACTGATAGGTGCCGTAGAACTGACTGGACAGGGAAAAGTCAAAAGAGCTTACTTTCAAAAGATAGCTGACTATTCCAGTCAATCGCTCGAAAGCATATTCAAAGATCATATTGGTGACAAGGCACAGGTAGTAACAGACAAATGGACGGGGTATGGGCCACTGGCTGAAACCTATCAAATAGAGCAAAAATATTCAGATAAAGGAGGGAGCATGAAGCAGATACACACTATCATACATCAGCTTAAGTCTTGGTTAAGAAGTGTTTATTCCTGGGTACACGAACAGCACATTTCAAAATATTTGGATGAGTTCAGCTTTCGATTAAACCGTTCATTGTTCAAGCAAAGTATTTTTCACCGGCTCATTGAGAGAATGTCCAGAGCCAAACCAATTACCTATCAGATGATTAAAATAAGTAACTAATTTTACACCTCAAAAAGATTGTTTTTATAAATAGTTCTATATCAAATTCCAATATTTCCCGGTTTTTCTAAACGACTATCTTAGTGAAACTTTGTGCCCTCGTGTCTTGGTGGCCTTCCGGAAGGTCTGCCAATAAGGCACGAAGACTCAAATCAATACCGAAAGCTTTCGGTATTGATTTTTGCAATGGCTAATGCCGATATACAATTGGAGAGACTTTAGGAGCGAAGCGCCTGCCCCGCCATAGGCTTTGGAGAACTATAGGCTCATTTCAATTGATAATCGGTATAATAATGATCTCTAAAGATACACTATTAAAATCCTTTGGTCAAGAAGAGATTGGTAAACAAGCTATGAAAAGCATAAAACGACTTATCCGGAAAGGATACCGCTGCCCAGGCATATCTTTTTATCGCTGTCATAAACAACGCCAAACTGGCCTGGAGCAATACCGGAAATTTTCTTTTCTGATTTTATCATCATCCCGCTTTCTGTGGCATACATTATGCCACGCGTAAATTCTGGTGTATGGCGGATTTTGTAAGTAACCGGAACGCCTTTTTGCAGGTTTGCAAAAGGGTTTTCTGTGATGAACAGAAAATCTTCCATAGAAATAACATCATCATATTGCGATTGCGGATCATACCCTTTGGAAACATAGATGATGTTGTTTTCTGTATCCTTTTGAATCACAAACCAGGGGCCCTGGCTCAACCCCAGCCCTTTTCGCTGGCCGATAGTATGAAACCAGTATCCTTTGTGCTCCCCCAGCAGCCGCCCGGTCTCCAGCTCTCTGATTTCGCCCGGCTTTTCCCCTACATGCTGGCGGATAAAATCGCGATAGTTGATTTTTCCCAGAAAGCATATTCCCTGGCTGTCGGGCCTGTTGGCACTGGGCAGGTGCATCTGCGTAGCCTTTTCGCGCACCAGCGATTTATTTTCGATGTTGCCCAGCGGAAACCATAGTTTTTTGAGCTGATCGTAAGTGATACGTCCCAGAAAATAGGTTTGATCTTTGACTTTATCAGCCGCCGTAGTCAGATACTTTTTTTTGCCTGAGGTCATCGTATCCGCATAATGTCCTGTGGTAATATAGTCGAATTCATGGCCCATTTTTTCTTCAAAAGCCCCGAACTTAATCATCCGGTTGCACATCACATCAGGGTTAGGGGTGAGGCCTTTTTTAACCGTATCGATAGTGTATTTCACTACCGTATTCCAGTAGATGTCATGAAGATCGATGATTTCCATCTCCAGCCCGTATTTATGGGCGATGTAAGATGTGATCTCAATATCTTCTTCCGAAGGACAATCCGTAAATCCTGGTTTGTCTTCCATACCAATTTTGATATAGAAAATAACCGGTTTGTATCCTTGTTCCACCAGTAGTGGAATAGTAACCGAACTGTCAACGCCGCCTGAAACTAAAGATGCTATTTTCACTTTTCCTCCTTGTGACTAAAATCGTTGCAAAATTAAGTAAAAAGCGTAATTATTTTAGTTTTCCGGGTTGCTATGTTTTGGAGAGCCCTGTTTGCAAACATGAAAAGCCCCCCTGAAAGAACTTTGAAAAGATGCGGTAAAACAACTACTCGCCACTTTTCGGCCTGCCTGAAATAGCGTATGGTACGGGAAGGAATGTTTTTAGAGGTCAGCAGTTAACTACATATGGTAGTATTCATTAAAATCAAGGGATATCTGGAATTATTCAAAGCCAAAATGTTCATTTGTCAGCTCTATTCTTTATTACGAGATTTCGTTTAGACATTATGGGGTTGAAGCCATTAGATTCCCGCCCGACTGAGTGAATTCTGTCGTTAGGGCGGGCCTCCTCACTCAATTGCGCTAAAAATTTATGTAAGAATTCTTACCGTCTACTTGCGCAATTTCGGTCATCGGAATGACAGTATGTCAATGCGTTATGAGAGAAAAAGGGCGCGCCGACTCATATGAAATATAACAAGGTGTCGGCGCGCCTTTTTTCTTTGTACACCCCAAAACCAACGTCATGCTGACCGGAGATGCAAAGTGAAACGGAGCATCGAAGGGAAGCACCTGATTCCCGGAAATCAATCAAGCTCATTGAATATGCAGTTATCTAATGACCTCAATTATTTTCTATCGCATCCACGAAATACCTACACACAGACAAAAACAGCCCGGAAATCAAGCTGTAAAAAAGGCGGCCTGTTGCCAGACCGCCTTATCAATAAAAGATTAAATATTTCCATGAAAATTAATCCAGGTCAAACCGGTCCAGATTCATCACTTTGTTCCAGGCTGAGATGAAGTCGTGCAGGAATTTTTCCTGCCCATCAGCGCTACCGTAAACTTCTGTAAGCGCCCGGAGCTCAGAGTTGGAACCAAAGACCAGATCCACGCGTTTGCCTGTCCACTTGCGTTTGCCCGTCTTATTATCGCAACCATCAAACAGCTCTTCTGATTCTGAAGTGGCCTTCCAGGAGGTGTCCATGTCGAGCAGGTTAACAAAAAAGTCATTGGTAAGCGACTCCGGTTGTTCCGTAAAGACGCCATATTGCGAGCGATCGAAGTTGGTGTTCAATACACGCATGCCTCCCACAAGAACCGTCATTTCAGGCGGGGTGAGGGTTAAAAGCTGTGCTTTGTCCACCAACATTTTCTCGGCGGGTATGGTGCGTGTTTCTTTCAAATAGTTTCGGAATCCGTCTGCGTCCGGCTCAAGAACAGCGAAGGCTTCGGCATCGGTTTGCTCTTGCGAGGCATCGGTACGTCCCGGAGTGAAAGGCACAGTGACATCAAATCCGGCATTTTTAGCTGCCTTCTCAATAGCGGCACAACCACCCAGCACAATCACATCAGCCAGAGAAACTTTTTTGTTTCCCGACGGCGCATTGTTGAAACCGGACTGGATACCCTCAAGCTTCGCAAGCACTTTTTGCAGCCGCTTTGGATCATTAACTTCCCAGTCCTTTTGCGGTGCCAGGCGAATACGTGCACCATTGGCGCCACCGCGCTTATCAGAGCCACGGAATGTTGAGGCTGATGCCCAGGCAGTGGATGCCAACTCAGCTACGGAGAACCCCGCATCAAGTATTTTATTTTTTAGTTCCGCGATGTCTTTATCGTTAATCAACTCATGGTCTGCCTTGGGTACCGGATCTTGCCAGATTAATTCTTCTGCGGGCACTTCCGGGCCGAGGTAACGCTCGCGCGGCCCCATATCGCGGTGTGTGAGCTTGAACCAGGCGCGTGCAAAAGCATCTGCAAATTCATCCGGGTTCTCGTAAAAACGCCGTGCAATTTTTTCATATGTCGGGTCTACTTTCAGCGATAAGTCGGTGGTTAGCATAAACGGAGCGTGCTTCTTGTTAGGATCGTGCGCATCCGGAACGGTACCTTCCAATGCGCCTCCTTTGGGCTTCCATTGCCATTTTCCGCCGGGACTTTTGGTCACTTCCCACTCATATTCGAAGAGGTTTTCCAGGAATTTATTGCTCCACTGCGTGGGCTTTTGGCTCCAGGTTCCTTCCAGGCCACTGGTAATGGTATCAGCACCTTTACCGGTTCCAAACTTATTTTTCCATCCAAGGCCTTGTTGTTCTATGGGTGCAGCTTCCGGATCAGCACCAAGATTAGATTCGGGAGCGGCGCCGTGAACTTTGCCAAAGGTGTGTCCACCGGCGATAAGGGCTACCGTTTCCTCGTCATTCATCGCCATACGCTCGAACGACTGCCTGATAAAAAAGGCGGCCTTTTTGGGGTCCGGCTCACCGTCAGGGCCCTCCGGATTAACGTATATCAGTCCCATATGGTCTGCCGCCAGCGGGCCTTCGAGTTCACCATCTTTGTTATGGCGCTGGTTATCTAACCATTCCCCTTCAGAACCCCAGTAGATATCTTCTTCAGGCTCCCACACATCTTCACGTCCGCCACCAAAACCAAAGGTTTGAAGGCCCATAGATTCAAGGGCGACGTTTCCTGCCAGTATCATCAAATCAGCCCAGGAAAGCTTTCGGCCATATTTTTGTTTGACAGGCCAAAGCAGGCGACGGGCCTTATCAAGGTTTACATTATCGGGCCAGCTGTTCAGCGGAGCAAAACGCTGATTTCCGGAACCGCCACCGCCACGTCCGTCAGCAATACGGTATGTGCCGGCGCTGTGCCACGACATACGTATGAATAAGGGACCGTAATGCCCAAAGTCTGCCGGCCACCAATCTTGTGAGTCAGTCATCAACTCGGCAAGGTCTTTCTTTACGGCTTTCAGATCGAGGCTTTTGAAAGCTTCCGCGTAGTTAAACTCCTCACCCATTGGATCAGACTTTGAAGAATGCTGACGTAGAATATTCAGGTTCAATTGGTTTGGCCACCATTCCTGGTTCTTAGTACCACCTCCGGCACTGTCTTTTGAGCTGGCACCTGTAACCGGACATTTGCTTTCATTGTTGCTTTTTTCAGAACTGTTTTTTGTGTTGTCCATAGTTAAAAGTTATTAAGTTGATAATAATGTGTTTATAAATTAAGTACTCAAAAAAATTTCTTCCGGAATTCATCCGGAATGCAGTTGGAATGTTGATTGGTAAATAATTTATTTTCCGGTATTTATCCGGTTTTTGTTTATTTGACGTTTAAACAAGGAGATAATGGGATTGTTTGAAGAAAGGCCATGCCAAAGGCAAAAAAACAGCAAAAAGTCGTGTGTTTTATCTATCCTGTTATCCTTATTGGGACAAGCCAAAAGTACATCTACATTTTGACAGCTTTTTTCCGAATGCTCGGCTTGTTTCTGGCATTGGATGGCTAAAAAAAAGCATATCCACGGCAGTTGGGGTTTGCTGTTGCCTCATAACGCCGGCCTGAAGGCCGGGGCTCCATGGCATTATCTTTCGTGACAGTCACCAAAGTATAGTAAATGACAGAAATACAACGCAGAATATAATATTTCCATTGGTAAGGAGCGCAGCGACTGAGGAATCTATAACAAAGGTTTTCCTTGTTCCCACCCCATGAGCGTGTCATCATTTTTGAGTGCCAATGTGACGTATTTTCAGCGAGTTCTATATCTACACTAAAAAAACCGGGGACAGGATTTTGCTGCCCCCGGGTTTTGATGAAATAGCAAAAATTAGTTAAAGATCAGATGAGATTCTTCTCAAATTTTTTCTTTACGGATTGGAGCATATCCTCGGTCATATCATCCAGTTTAAACTTCGGATTCCAGTCCCATTCATGCCTTGCAGCAGCATCGTCCATAGAATCGGGCCATGAATCGGCAATTTCCTGTTTGGCCTCTTCGGGCTTATAATAAAGTGTAAATTCGGGAATTACTTTATTGATGGAATTACTGATCGCTTCCGGATCGATGCTCATCGCTGTAATATTGAAGCAGTTGCGATGTTTTAGCCTTGCGGGATTGGCCTCCATTAAATTGATAGCGGCATCCACAGCGTCGGGCATATACATCATATCAAGAAATGTCCCTTTTTTCAGCGGACTGGTATAAGAGCCCTTTTTAATGGCTTCGTAATATATTTCAACGGCATAATCGGTGGTGCCACCACCCGGAAGCGTGACGTTAGAGATAATTCCCGGATAACGTACGCCGCGGGTATCCACGCCGTACCTTTTAAAGTAATAATCGCTGAGTAACTCACCGGTAACCTTTGTCACACCGTACATGGTTTGTGGCCGCTGGATAGTGTCCTGTGGCGTATTTTGCGAGGGCGTGTCAGGCCCGAAAGCGCCGATGGAGCTGGGAAAAAACACAGCGCAATCGTTTGCGCGCGCGATTTCTAAAACATTGTAATGGCCGTTAATTCCCACATTCCAGGCCGCCTGTGGTTTTGTCTCGGCCACCGCCGATAACAAAGCAGCCAGGTTGTAGATTGTATCTATTTTGTGTTTTTTCACCAAATCGGAAATGGCGTTGCCGTCGGTAACATCCGCCCTGAAGAAGGGTCCGTCCACGGAAATGTTTTGTTCAGCTTCCGCCGAAATATCCGAGGCAATTACGTTGGCATATCCATATTGCTTGCGAAGAGCAACCACCAATTCAGAACCTATTTGCCCACCGGCACCTAAAACCAGTATCTTTTTCATTGCTTGTTCTTTTAAGATTTTGTTTTATGATAATGTTACGGCTCACACATGGAGCGGGTCTGACACCTCCTTCCATGAAATCATATGCTGTGAATCCATTAACAAATTTTACGGCAAATATAGATTTTTTTAATCAGGCTGAAAAGCAAGAGATATTTCCTTCAGTCATTCGCTTAATAAATGGACAAGAACTTATATATTTGTTACATTAATAACAAAAAAACGCATTTCATGTACGGAAAACTAAAACAACATTTACAAAAAGAACTTGCAGACATTAAAGAAGCAGGGCTCTATAAAGAGGAAAGAATTATTGTTTCGCCGCAAAAGGCTGAAATCACGCTGGAAAGCGGACAAAAGGTGCTGAATTTTTGTGCCAACAATTACCTGGGTCTTTCTGATCATCCGGAGCTGATCAAAGCGGCCAAAGAAGGTCTGGATAGTCGTGGCTACGGTATGTCGTCGGTACGGTTTATTTGCGGCACACAAGACCTGCACAAGACCCTGGAAAAGAAAGTCGCTGAATTTTTCGGCATGGAAGATGCCATTTTGTATGCAGCGAATTTTGATTCGAACGGCGGACTTTTTGAGCCGCTGCTGACCGATGAAGATGCCATCATATCAGACACGCTGAATCACGCCTCTATCATCGACGGCGTCCGCTTATGCAAAGCCCAGCGTTTCCGCTATAAAACCGCCGATATGGAAGACCTGGAAGCAAAGCTTAAAGAAGCACAGAAGGCCCGTTTTCGGGTTATTGCTTCGGATGCTGTATTCTCTATGGACGGCCATACCCCACGCGTGGATAAAATGGTGCAACTGGCTGAAAAATATGATGCTGTGCTGATGCTTGATGAAGCACACTCGGCAGGCGTGGTGGGAAAAACCGGGCGCGGAGTTACCGAGCTGTATGATGTGAGAGGGAAAGTAGATGTGATTACCGGGACATTAGGGAAAGCTTTTGGTGGCGCAATAGGCGGATATACCACCGGCCCAAAGGAAATTATTGATATACTACGCCAGCGCTCCAGGCCCTATTTGTTTTCCAATTCACTGCCGCCGGCAGTGGTCAATGCCGGAATCCGCATGTTTGATATGATGTCGGAAACCAACCACCTGCAGGAGAAGCTGCATAAAAACAAAGATTTCTTTATCGGCGAAATGAAGAAGATGGGCTTTGATATCAAACCCACCGATTCGGCCATATGCGCTGTAATGCTTTACGACGCCAGAAAAGCGCAGGATTTTGCGGCGAAGCTGCTGCAGGAAGGCATTTACGTAATTGGTTTCTCTTATCCGGTAGTGCCGAAAGGGCAAGCGCGCATCCGTGTGCAGCTGTCGGCAGGGCACGAAAAGGAGCATCTCGACAAAGCACTCGAAGCCTTTAACAAAATAGGAAAAGAGATGGATATCATTTAGTGAAGATATTTTCCAAAATGGGGTATGTAATCATGACCCGTGATTTTGATTGACAATTTCTTTATAGGAAACAGGGGTTTTATTTACTGCCTGCTCAACTAACCTCAAAAATAAAAGCCCTCTACTTCTTGATGTTCTTC
>Ga0306867_1000369_pt1 | contig 26522 bp, 20 predicted proteins | sample AntRauTorckE6831_FD_190432 | JGI IMG/M metagenome (GOLD analysis project Ga0306867, IMG submission 190432) | Saline lake microbial communities from Rauer Islands, Antarctica - Metagenome Torckler E6 #831 (v2) (version 2) | ecosystem: Environmental > Aquatic > Non-marine Saline and Alkaline >...
GCCTTAGCAAAGGGTCACTGGCAGGAAGACGACCCCGTACTGGTGCGGGTGCATTCATCCTGCATGACCGGCGATATTTTTGGCTCCAAACGCTGCGACTGCGGCGAGCAGCTGCATCAGGCCTTGCTACAGGTTGAAAATGAAGGACAGGGCGTGGTGTTGTACATGAATCAGGAGGGCCGCGGAATTGGTCTGGTGAATAAACTCAAAGCCTACAAGCTGCAAGAAGAAGGCATGGATACCGTAGAAGCCAATGAGGCGCTCGGCTTTGAGCCGGACCATCGCGACTACGGCGTGGGTGCGCAGATTCTGCGATCGCTGGATATTTCAAAAATGCGGCTTATGACCAACAACCCGGTGAAGCGTGTAGGCTTGAAAAGTTTTGGGCTTGAAATGGTGGAGCGTGTACCAATCGAAGTCGGCGCCTATCCCGAAAATGTGCGTTACCTGAAAACCAAGCGCGATAAGATGGGCCACGAATTTGACATGGACGAACTGGACCCCCACAGCCCGGATTTTATAGAGAGCATTGTGAAGGAGTGATTAGTATTGAGTGATGAGTTTTGAGGAGTGAGTATAAAGTAAGATCAAACCGGGTAACTTTATACTCTTTACTAACTACCTTTTAGTCCATTATTCTTTTCTTCTGTCGGCTCTGTTTCTATATCCAACGTTTCATTTTATTCGTGAGCCGCTTCGTCTTCCGGTAAAATTTGTCGATGAAAGATCAGCAAGGCAATGAATGCAACGCTGATGGCCATATCGGCCACGTTAAAGATATAGGGAAATACCGGGTAGCCCTGAATGGTGGGGGTAAAGTGAATGAAGTCGATGACGTGCCCTTCAAGCACCCCGCCGTAGCCGCCAATTTTTGCCATAATAAGGCGGTCAATGATGTTACCGAAAGCGCCGCCCATCACCAAACCCATACAAAATAGATAGCTGAGACCGGCCTGCGGCATGGAATAAAGAACGTACCCTAAAATGGCCAACACGGCAATGATAGATATCACGCTCACCACCGGCGTGGAAAGCCAGTCGATACCCAGCGCCATACCGGGATTGAGCGTATAATGAAAAGAAAGCCACCCCGGAATGATATCCCAGTTTTGCAGATCCGGACGTGTGCGCACCAGAAACTTGGACCACTGGTCTATGGCAATAATCACCAGCGCGGGGAGAATAAATATGGCTACTTTTTTAGCTCGCAAAGAGGAGAAATAAGATGAAAAATACTGCTTACCGGCGTTTCAGCTTCGCATCAATACTAAGCTGCGTGTGCGGTACCGACTCTAAACGCCCTTTGGCTATTTTATTGCCGGTAACCTTGCAAACGCCGTAGGTTTTATCATCAATACGATCCAGCGCATCATCGAGGTAGCGAACAAACTTACGTGTCCGATTGTACAGCATGTACGTTTTTTCGCGTTCTTGCGCATCGGTGCCGGCATCAGCCATATGAAAGGAATAGGCCGACTCTTCACTGGAATCATCCCTGTTTTCGCGTAGTGTATTTTGCAGGGTTTCCATTTCCTTATTCGCCTCTTTAAGCTTCTTTAAAATAATTTCACGAAAATACTCCAAATCTTTATCGCTGTAGGGCGATACGCGTTCTTGATTGTTCTCTTTCTTTTTAGCAGATGCCATAATATCTACTCACAATATTAATTGGGGTTTCTTCGAATGGAGATGGTGCAATTATCATCGCCAATCTCCCATTTTTTCTTAAAGTCTGAGACTTCTAATAAACCGTCGGTAATTTTTTCAGCCAGCGTTTCGCGCTTAATATAATCATTCATAGCCTGAATGGCTTCATATAATTTGTCAGAAGTTGCAACGCCAATAGCTATGCGGTCGGTCACCTCAAAATCGGCCTCTTTGCGCATGTTTTGAATACGGTTGATGAACTCCCGCGCCAGCCCTTCCTGCACCAGCTCGGTACTCAGGTCGGTATCCAGGGCCACGCTCATGCCGTCTTCGGTTTCCACCTGCCAGCCTTCCAAGCCGCTGCGGCTTATTTCCAAATCATTGCGGTCAAGCTCAACCACGCCGTCACCATCCAGGTCCAGCTCCATGTAGCCTGATTCCTCAAATTCGGTGATTTCTTGTGTGCTTAGCTGCGCTACTTTTGGGGTGACTGATTTAATTTTGCCGCCCAAACGCTTGCCCAGCACCGGAAAATTCGGCTTGGCCGTTTTCTGCACAATGCCGGAATCATCATCCACAAACTCAATATTCTTAACATTTACTTCGTCTAAAATGATGTCCTTCACCGATTTTATGGCCTTACGCTCTTCCTCATCCTCAATAGGCAGGATGATGCGCGCCAGCGGCTGCCGCACGTTCAGCTCAATTTTATTGCGCAGGCTCAATACCATGGATGATATTTGTCGCGCAAGATCCATGCGATGTTCCAGTCCCTTATCGATCGCTGTCTCTTCCACGGTGGGGTAAAATGAAATATGCACCGACTCTTCACCAAGCTCAGAAACTTCGTTGAGCCGCTGGTATAGCCATTCACCCACAAAAGGCGAAATCGGACTCATCAATTTGGCCAGATCGAGCATGCACTCATACAAGGTTTGATAGGCCGCCGTTTTATTCAGGCTTTTGCCCGCTTTCCAAAACCGGCGGCGGTTACGGCGCACATACCAGTTGCTCAGCTCTTCTACAAAATCTTCGATATCGCGCGCCGCCTTGGTGGGTTCGTAATCATCCAGGTGTTCATCCACCTTTTTTATGGTTGTGTTGATGCGGGAGGTGATCCACCGGTCCATTTCCGGGCGGTCATCTACCGGAATGGGCGTGCCCGAATACACAAAATGGTCGATGTTGGCGTACATCGCAAAAAAGGAATAAATATTGATGATGGTGTTGAAAAACTTGCGCTGCGTGTCGCGGAGCCCGCTTTCGCTGAATTTTATATTTTCCCAGGGTGAAGCGTTGCTCATCATATACCAGCGCACAGTATCAGCGCCGTACTGTTGAATCACTTCGTTAGGGTTGACGCTATTTCCTTTCGACTTGCTCATTTTGTTGCCGTCTTCATCGAGCACCAGTCCGTTAGAAATCACGTTTTTATAGGCCGGTTCATCGAATAACATCGTCCCCAGAGCGTGCAGCGTATAGAACCATCCGCGAGTTTGATCAACACCTTCCGCGATGAAATCAGCCGGAAAATTTTCGTTAAACTTTTCTTCATTTTCAAAGGGGTAGTGCCACTGCGCATAGGGCATAGCGCCGGAATCAAACCAAACGTCCATCAGATCGGGAACGCGCCGCATAGTTCCGCCGCCGGGGGCCGGCCAGGTGATATCGTCAATATGCGGGCGGTGCAGGTCGATGTCGGCATCATCGGGCAGATCGGCCTTTTCTTTGAGCTCTTCCACACTGCCAATGCACTCCACTTGTTCAGGGTTTTCATCATTCACCCAAATGGGCAGGGGCGTGCCCCAATAGCGCTGACGCGAAACGGCCCAGTCCACATTATTTTCCAGCCAGGTTCCAAAACGACCGGTGCCGGTGCTTTCCGGCTTCCAGTTAATATTTTTATTGTACTCTACCATTTTGTCTTTCACCTTGGTGGTTTCAATAAACCACGACTCCACCGGATACGACATCAGCGGGGTGCCTTTGCGCCAGTCAAACGGATAGTTGTGCAGGTACGTCTCATGCTTGTACATAAGGTGCTTATCCTTGATGACCCGCGCAATTTCTTTGTCGGCATCTTTGAACCACTGTCCCACAAAATCGGGCACCAGCTCGGTGAACCTCCCTTCCTCATCAATGGGGTTGAACAGGGGGATATCTGCTTTTTGGCAACTTTGAAAGTCATCTGCGCCAAAGGCCGGAGCGGTATGAACCACGCCTGTCCCCTCATCGGTTGTCACATAATCGGCGGCAATCACTCTCCAGGCCTCGCTTTTGTCATGCTCTTTTAGGGCGTAATCAAACACGGGCTGATAGGTTTGGCCGATCAGTTCTTCACCGGAAAATTCGTCAATTATTTCAACATCATGATCAATGGTTTGTTCAATACAGTCTTTGGCCATGATGTAATACTCGGTGCGGCCATCTTCAGAGATTTTAATCTTGGCATAATTCAATTTCGGGTTTACCGCCAGCGCCATATTCGAGATGATGGTCCACGGCGTGGTGGTCCAGGCTAAAAAGTAGGTGTCATCGGCCTCATCAACCTTGAATTTGACGTAAATCGACGGGTCCTGAACTTCTTCATATCCCAGGCTTACCTCGTGTGATGAAAGAACCGTTCCGCTGCCCGGCGAATACCACTGAATTTTGTAGCCCTTGTACACCAGCCCTTTCTCAAATAGCTTGTTAAACACCCACCATACCGACTCGATGTAATCGTTTTCAAAAGTGATGTAGGGCTCATCCAGATCAACCCAGTAAGCCATGCGCTTGGTGAGGGAATCCCACAGGTCTTTATATTTGAGTACGCTGGTGCGACATTTTTCATTGTATTCAGCCACTCCGTACTCCTCTACCTGTGCGCGGCTTTCGAGACCCAGCTCTTTTTCCACCTCAATTTCTACCGGCAGGCCGTGCGTATCCCAGCCCCCTTTGCGATCAACCCGATAGCCTTTTAGTGTTTTATAGCGGCAAAAAAGATCTTTAACCGTCCGCGCCATTACGTGATGAATGCCGGGTTTGCCGTTGGCCGTGGGCGGCCCTTCATAAAAGGTGTACGGAATGCCATCCTCCCGGCTTGATACACTTTTCTCAAAAATATTCTGTTGGTTCCACCACTGAAGGATTTCAACTTCAAGGCCCGGAAAATTAATATTTTTTACTTCTTTAAATTTGGTACTCATAAATGCAGTTTGCCGTCTAAGCCTTGTTGAATATCAGATTCTCTGACTATAAATCAATTTGGTTTCGAAATGGACACTCATTTTAAATTAAGCGCTTAAGATACAAGTCTTAAGGTTTGAAATCACATTAATCATCCAATTTTAATGTTGATGGAATTGAGCACATAAAATTTTTTGCTGTTTTATTTTTAAAAGCACACACATTCCTTTATTCTAATAGCCGTTGCAATATATTGATAATTAAACGTGCTAAAATGGATTTAGATATTAATACACCCATTACCGCTCAAAATCCGTTTAAAATTTGTTTTGTGTGCCTTGGAAATATTTGCCGCAGTCCCACGGCCGAGGGCGTTTTTCAACACATGGTGAGTGAGCGCTCGCTGCAACCCTATTTTGAAATTGAATCGTCCGGCACATCCGCCTACCACATCGGTGAATCAGCCAATGTCCACAGCCAGCGCACCGCCAATGATCACGGCATCACCCTGCACTCCAAAGCGCAACGGTTTGAAGCATCTGATATCGATGATTTCGATCTGATTCTGGCCATGGACCGCAGTAATCTGGCCAACATCAAAAAGCTTGATGCGGGAAATAATGGAGAAGACCGCATCTTGCTGCTGCGTGATTTTGACCCTACTCCGGAAAACAAGGACGTGCCCGACCCGTATTCAGGCGGACGAGAAGGCTTTGAAAACGTATTCCAGATCGTAAAACGGAGTTGTAAGCAACTACTTGATGAGCTCGAAAAACATATCGAAGAATGATTTCTGATTCGCTGCGACAAAATATTCGCGATCTGCTCGGTCAACACATAGAAAACATTCAATCCGTTTCCGGGGGCAGTATTAACCAAGCGGCAAAAATCATAACGGCTGATGAACAGGAATTCTTTCTCAAATGGAATAATTCTGCGCCCAAAGATATGTTCGCCAAAGAACAAAAAGGGCTGGAACTGCTGGCTCAAACTGATTCCGGCCTGCAGCTTCCGGTAGTAATCGGCGTGGGCTCCACGGATGCAGGCACTGATTTTATACTCATGACATTCATCATCGAAGGAAATCCACATTCGGATGCCCATGTTGCCTTTGGCAGGCAGCTGGCTGCCCTTCACAAAAATACGGCCGACCAATACGGCCTGGATCACCATAACTACATTGGTAAGCTGCCGCAATCAAATACCCGGCACCAAAAGTGGGCTGATTTTTTTATAAATGAGCGGCTGCAACCGCAACTTCGCATGGCGGTGGACGGCGGCAAACTTTCATCGGCCATTTCCGGAAACTTTAAAAAACTCTATAAGCAATTGCCAAATATGCTGACTGATGAGCCGCCCGGCCTGCTGCATGGCGATCTTTGGGGCGGTAATTACTTTTTCAATGCCGACGGTGAACCGGCGATTTATGATCCCGCCGTATATTACGGAAACCGTGAAATTGAGCTGGCATTCACGCATCTGTTCGGGGGATTTTCGACAGCATTTTATGATGCTTATAATGAAGCGTGGCCGCTTCAACCAAGCTTTGCCAACCGAAAAGATATTTATAACCTGTATCCGCTGCTGGTGCATACCAATTTATTCGGCGGCAGCTATGCGCTAAAAGTAGAAAATATTGTACAGCGATTTGCTTAATCGCTTCGCTGTAACCAAAATCAGATTGATCGATTTAGCAAATCGATCTACATAAATTACTAATTTAGCAAACGGCCATACCTTATAGGTTAAAATTCTTGTAGAGCGATTTGCCTAATCGCTCGGTACATAATTGAATCCAGACTTATAATCTAAAGCTCATATTTTTATTGATCGATTAAACAAATCGATCTACATTTAAATATGGCTTTTTATCACAGAAACTTACCACATTGGCAGCCTGTAGATGCCGAATATTTTGTGACATTTCGGTTAGCGGGCTCTTTACCCAAAGAAGCAGTTCAGCGACTAAATTCTGAACAAAAAACGCTCGAAAATTCTGACTTACATACCACAATTATCCAGCGCAGGATATTTGCTAAATTTGAAAAGCTTTTAGATGGTTCCTCAACAGGTCCGGTGTGGCTCAAAAATAAACCCATTGCCAATATAGTTTGTGATGCCTTGCATTACAGAGATCAGAATGAATATAATTTATACGCATATTGCGTAATGCCAAATCATGTTCATCTCGTATTTAAGTTGTTAAATCCGAAAAAAAATTAAAGATAAACTGGATTTCCCCGTTACTAAAATCCTTCAAGAATTGAAGCGCTATACTGCGGTGAAGTGCAATAAAGTTTTAGACACAAAAGGCCAGTTTTGGCAACGCGAAAGTTTTGACCGGGTTATTCGGGATAAAGATGAATTGGAGAATACAGTCAGATATGTGCTCAATAATCCCGTAAAAGCAGGATTAACAGAGTATTGGGAAAATTGGCCTCATTCTTATTGCAAACCGGAATTCGTAAAACCGTTTAGTAAAATGTAGAGCGATTTGCCTAATCGCTCAGGAAAAGTATTGTATAGTTCGTAATCAATGAAATCGATTGATAGAAAAATGATTGTTAATAATCTCACCTTTTTTAGTAAGTAAAGCGATTTGCCTAATCGCTCGGTACATAATTGAATCCAGACTTATAATCCAAAACTCATATTTTTATTGATCGATTTAGCAAATCGATCTACATATAACCATATTCAGTATGCCAAAAACCTACAACCGTATTATAAGCCTTGTGCCAAGCCTCACTGAACTAATAATCGATCTTGGCTTGAAAGATAAGCTCATCGGCCGCACCCGTTTTTGCGTTCACCCCAAAGAAGCAGTAGAAAACATTCCCATCATCGGAGGCACTAAAAACCCGCGGATTGATAAAATTATGGAACTCAATCCTGACTTAATCATAGCCAACAAAGAAGAAAACCGGCAGCAAGATATTCAAATGCTTCGGGAGGAATGCCCCGTAGAAGTAACCGATATTCCCACCATCAAAGACGCCCTGTTGGCCATACACCGGCTGGGAAAAATGCTTGGCGTTCAAAAAGCCGCCGAAATATTAATGGACCAAATTGATAATCGGCTGGCGGAGCGGCCGAAAGAAAAACCGATTCGAACGGCCTATTTTATTTGGAAAGATCCCTGGATGAGCATCGGGGGCGATACCTACATTCATGATGTAATGGAGCACTGGAATCTGGTAAACGTGTGTGCCCCTCAAAACCGCTACCCCTCCATTCCGCCGGATGAGCTGGCCGATTACAATCCGGAACTTGTGTTGTTGAGCAGCGAACCGTACCCCTTTAAAGAAAAGCATATTCCGGCCGTTAAAGAAGTTTGCCCCAACGCACGTGTTTTGTTGGTAGAAGGTGAATGGTTCAGCTGGTACGGCTCGCGCATGAAACATGCGTTTGAACGACTGAATGTATGGCGCGAAGCTATTGCCTGAGACGGCGGATGAATCATCGGCTAAATTGTTGTACTATTGCATGAAATTGAACGTTCATCATACCAAGAACCTTCAAATAATTTATTGAAATATGCGCATCAAGCTAAGCTTTGCATTCATCCTTTTAAGCTTTGTGTTGGGGGCTTGTTCAACCGTCAAAGAAGTCCCTATAGTATCTGATGGCAATTTTCGTCCATCATCAACCCCGGCCGACAGTATTGTAGCACAGATGCCGGACTATCGGACGACCCTTTCTACGGTAAAAGGCAAGGGAAAAGCCATAGTAAGTGAGCCCGGCAATAGCCAGCGGGTTACCCTGTATTTTTCAAGCAATCGTCGGCAGAGTCTTATCACCGCAAAAAACAGTGTGGGCATTGAGGGCGGCCAAATGTTGACGGACGGCGATTCCCTGCTCATTTTTAATAAGGTGGACAATTATGCCCGCAAAATATCCATCGAGACCGGAAACCTGCAAAGCATCAACAGGCTGGCATCTATTAATCTACTGGATATTCTAAATTTCAGTATTAATAAAAATGCTGTTGAGGCCGTATTTGAAAATAAAGATAGCTTTTTGCTTCAGCTTACATCAGGCGCAAAAGTTTATGTGGGCAAAGATAAGACCGTTGTACGTCAAATCAATCAGCCGGCATCATCGGGACTGCCCTACTCTCGTATTTTGTATGATGCATACCGAACCAACGAGGGCCTTTCTTTGCCCCGAAGAATTACTATCTTCAGTGCAGATAAATCATCCAAAATTGCGCTGCTCATTCAGTCGCTTAAAGTGAATCCCGAGCTGGGTGAGCTGACCATTGATCTTCCCGACGATATTAAAATGTACCGGCAATGAAATCCCTTATATTCTACACGGTAATGGTTCTTGCAGGGGTGATGGTAACTCAGCCCGCGGATGCCCAAAATTACAGGCAGCTTCGGGATGCTATTCTACTACAGCAGCGTGAAACGCGCACCGAAATTGATCAAATTAATGCCCTTATTGACCAATATGAGCGGCAATTAAATGAGGCTGAGCAGGAATATGAGGAAATTTTTAAACAGTATGAAAACCTACAACGGCTGCTGGCGCTACGCGAGCAGAAAATCACATCACTCCAAAAAGAACGCCGCCAGATTAATTCCGAAATTGCGGTAACCGAGCGAAAAATAACCCGACAACAGCAAAAGCTGGAAACGCTGATTGAAAATTATAAAAAAACGATGCGCTACATTTACAAAAATGGGCGTACCTCACAATTGGCACTTATTTTATCCTCAGCTTCGGTCAATCAAATGATGGTGCGCAATTATTATTTAAAAAAGTTTGAATCATTTCGAGAGCAGCAAGCAGCCGACATAAAGCAGACGAAAAAAGATCTGGAAAAAAGTCGGGTTCAGCTTGATGCCGCGGCGGAGCGAAATGAGGAGATTATGACAGAAATAAGAACGGAGAAACAAGAATTACAGCAAAAAACGAAGCAACAGGAAACCAACGTAAAACTGTTGCGGCAGGAAAAAAATAAAAACGAGGATAAAGTTACTGAACTTAATCAGCAGCGCAATCAGCTTCAAAGCACTTTATCAGAGCTCATTTCACAGGAAAAAGAGTATCGGCAGGCGCAGCGCGAGCAGAGACTGGCTGAACAGCAACAAAACAGCGCCGCTGAAACCGAGCCGATTGAAGAGACCAATGCCCCTGAGGAACGCGAAATAAGGACCAGTACAAACTTCTCGGGATCGGTGGGATTTATCAGCGATGAAGAATTAAGCAAGATCGAAGATCGTTTCGCAACTCTAAAAGGAGAACTATCCTGGCCGGTGCGGAGCCAGACCGTATCCGAGCATTTTGGCCGCAAGCGGCACCCGGTGTATGGAACCGTGACGCCAAATCTGGGAATCGAAATTGTAACACCGGCCCGGCAAGAAGTTGAAGTGGTGCACGATGGCTATGTCTTTGCCGTACGGCCGGTAGCTGGCTATGGCGACGTCGTTTTTGTTAGCCACGGCACGTATAAAACGGCCTATGGCAACCTCAGCAGCGTGCGCGTACGGAAAAATACCATTCTCCAAAAGGGTGATGTGGTGGGCTATTCCGGCGACCGAAATTCCATTCGGGGTGAATCGGTATTTTTTATGCTCCGTGCCGGTAGTCAAAACCTTGACCCCGAAAATTGGCTCAAATAAATCATTCTGTAAATAATTATTGATTAGAAATTTAATAGTTTAGTGGTTAAATTCCCCGATTCTTTGGGTCGGAAAAAGTTAACAAAAGAAGGTATGCAAAAATTTCCTGGAATCCCCTCTGGAGGGGTTTAGGGGTGGGTAATAATAAATAGAAACCATTTTTTGCATACCTTCTTCCTATTGTTGATACCCCGATGGCTTGCCTCGGGGGTTGTTCATTTTAAAGTTTTGAATTCTTGATATGGATCATTGGCAGCGCGTTGCAGTTTATTTATCCGGTTGCGTAGTGGTAGGATTAGCCATCGTCATTTTTTCGCACAATTTTTTCGAATTTGCCAACGCCGGCGGCAGTCAGGGGTATTTAACCCTCTTCGGTTTTGGGTTGGTATTTTTAAACCTGGGCTTTGCCGTAAACCGGCGTTTCATGTTAAAATCGGATCGGAGTCCGGTTATAAACTACACCCTTTCTTTTTTGCTGGTGGCCCCCACCCTGCTATGGGTTTTTACCAAAGATGAAGGGCTTGGCGATTCCCTTATTACTTTTGTTCTAACGTTGCTTTTCAGCGCGTTTCTGGGCGGTTTTTTTGGCATGCGCCGCGGCCGGGCCAAACGGCATGATTACCTGCGAAAGGTGTATGAGAATGAAGATGAGGACATGCCAGAAGAATTAAAACGCCCGCATGATAATCTTTCCAAAAATTAAATTCATTATGAGAGCTCTCAATTTTTCCTCCGTTTTAATTCTTTTCGTCTTGCTTTCCGCCTGCTCAGATTCTTCGCCAACCAATGAAGAGCCCCCGCCCGAATCGGCTTCCTATCAGACTGAAATGACATTCCCCGAGCTCTCATTCGATAATCCCCTGGATTTGCAACACCCGGGTGATGGAAGCAACCGGCTTTTTGTGGTTGAGCAGCAGGGTGTAATTAACGTCTTTGATAATGAACCTTCGGCTTCATCATCAGCCGTTTTCCTCAATTTGCAAACGCGGGTTACCGCCGGCGGTGAACGGGGACTTTTGGGCCTCGCATTTCACCCCAATTTTGAAAGCAACGGCTTTTTCTATGTGAATTACACCGCACCCAATCCATTGCGGACGGTCATCAGCCGGTTTTAAGTTTCAGCAGAAAATCCAGATCAAGCCGACCGGGCCAGCGAGAGCATTATTCTATCGTATAATCAGCCCTTTAGTAACCACAACGGCGGACAAATTCAATTCGGGCCTGATGGTTTTCTATACATCGCTGCCGGTAATGGCGGAGGAGGTGGCGACCCGCAAAAAAATGCCCGAGACCGGACGAATATCCTCGGCAACATACTACGCATTGATGTAGACGCAACCCAAGGCAACCTTGGTTATGCCATCCCCGCCACCAATCCTTTTGCCGGTAACGATCAAGGATTTCGGGAAGAAATTTTTGCCTATGGTCTGCGCAATCCATTTCGTTTCAGCTTTGATGCGGCTAACGGTGATTTATGGGTGGGTGATGTGGGTCAAAATCGATTTGAGGAAATAGATCTTGTTGAGAACGGCGACAATCTGGGCTGGGATATCACCGAAGGCGATGCCTGTTTTGAACCCATGGAAGGCTGCGACCGATCGGGACTGACCGATCGGGTTTTTGTTTATCAGCAAGATGGCAGTCAATCCATAACCGGGGGATTCGTGTATCGCGGGCTGAACTTGCCGGAGTTAACGGGCCAATATATTTACGCCGATTTTATCAGCGGACGCATCTGGGCACTTGATATTACTGATTTGGATAGTCCGGAAAATGCACTCTTAATTGATACCGATCTGCCTATTTCATCTTTTGGTACCGACGCGGAAAACAATCTATTCTTTACCGCTTTTGACGGCAATATTTACCGCATTGTTGAGCAGTAAATAAACTGCTTCTATAGCCCTTTGAAATACCCGCACCATTCAACCTTGTCATCGCGAGTCCCGTTTTTGGACGTGGCGATCCCCTCACGCAGCATATAGCACGGTCTCCGTTGGGAGATTGCCGCGCTCCCTGTCGGTCGCTCGTGCCAAAGGCATACCTTCGGTGCAATGACAATAGGTTCTGCAAAGGCCACTTCTAATTAAACCGGTAGACATCAAACCCAATATTAATCTGCAAACTTCTGGCCTGTGCTTTGAAAATCCGGCTGCTTCCCCAGTCAGATCCCGCCTCAATAAACAATCCAAACTGATTATTTAATCGGTAGGCAATACCCCCCCGCAATGACATGCGCGCGCTGAACCCTTTCGAGGCATTGGTCTCAGATAAATCACCCACACCCATGTTATTTCCAAACAAGGCCTCAGCCTGAACATACGGTTGCAGGCGGTCCGTCTTAAAGGGATACGCACGAACCACGGGACCGAGTCCCCAGGATCCGATTCCAAAACTGGGCTGATCTTCGGCATCATTCACAAAAAAGCTGGTCAGCACCTGCAAGCCCACGCCCAGCCGGGGCATCATCATGCGCACATTTCGGATTTTGAACTCCAGTTCCGAGCTGCCGTCTGATGTCAATGTATCGTTTTTGAAGTAGTCAAACTTATTGAGAAAATCGAAGTTGGCCGTCAGCCCGATAATGCCCACATCAGAGCGGAGTGATTTTAAATCACCCATATTTTTATCCGATTGTGCCTGGAGAGGTGATATATTTATACTCATTAAAAAGAGGGCAAAAAACAGTGTGCCTGCTATCTTTTGATTAAAAACGTGAAGCGTATTCGTCATCATACAATAAGTAACCGTTATAATTTACAGTAAAAAATTTGTCTTTTGAACAAGCCTTAAAGTAAGGCTGCGAAATGAAATCACCAATTCCTTACGCTTAAAAATACTTTCGTAAAGATTTGAATACCACGGCGCTTAATTTTCGTCCACTTTTTCGGCCAGTTCAAACCAGCGCGCGGTTTTAGCGTCTAATAAATCGTCAATATTGCTATACTGTGTTGACACTTCCTGAAGTTTTTCATGGCCCAGGGTGTCATCATTCATTTTTGCTTCCAGGGTCTTCTTTTGCTCTTCAAGGTCAGCAATTTCTTTTTGCAACTTTCTGTATTCGCGGCGCTCATTATGGCTCAATTTTTTGCTGCGCGTGCTTCCTGATGATTTTCGCTTATTTGACGAAGTACTTTCCCTTTCAGATGTATTCTTTGGGTTATTTTCTTCGACTTCTTTAAGGGCCCGGTATTCTTCGTATGTACCGTGGTGGCTGTTGACCTCTCCGTCTCCTTCAATAACAAAATAATGCTCCACCAGTTTGTCCATAAAAAAGCGATCGTGCGAAACCAGGATGAGGCAGCCGCCAAAATTCATCAAAAATTCTTCCAGCTTATTTAACGTAAGCAGATCCAAATCATTGGTGGGTTCATCAAGTATCAAGAAGTTGGGATTTTGAAGCAGCACCAGCATCAATCCGAGGCGTCGTTTTTCGCCCCCGCTTAATTTTGTAGCCGGCGTATATTGCATTTCAGCATCAAACATAAAATGTTCCAGAAATTGGGAGGCCGAAATCTTCCTCCCATCCGCCAGCTCCACCACTTTTGCAACTGATTGAATAATGTCTATCACGCGTTGATCTTCGTCAAAATCCAGCCCCTCTTGCTTATAATGGCCAAACACCACGGTTTCTCCAACACGTACCTTACCGGAATCAGGCAGTACTTCACCCGTAATTAATTTTAAAAAGGTGCTTTTCCCGGCTCCGTTTTTACCTATAATGCCAATGCGTTCGCCCTTCTCAAAAGTATAGTAAAAGCTGTCCAGAATTTTATCATCACCATAGCTTTTGCCCACATTTTTCATTTCCAAAATTTTTCCTCCCAACCGCTCCATGTCCATTTCCATACGCAATTCCAGATCATCCCGACCGGCATTGGCCTGGTCCTCCAGCTCATTGAAATCATCAATTCGTGCCTTCGATTTGCTGGTCCGTGCCTTGGGAGAACGGCGCATCCATTCCAGCTCATTTTTATATAACTGCTTGGCTTTATGCGCCGACCGCCGCTCAATTTGCTGCCGTTCGGCACGTTTGGCAAGAAAATACTGATAATTCCCTTTGTGGTGATACAGATTTCCGCCATCCAGTTCCAGAATGTGATTACAAACGCGATCCAAAAAATAGCGGTCGTGCGTTACCATCAAAAGGGTGATGTTCGTCTGCTTCAGATATTCTTCCAGCCACTCAATCATATCCACATCAAGGTGGTTAGTGGGCTCATCCAAAATGAGCAGATCCGGGTCATCAAGCAGCACAAAAGCCAGGGCTACCCGCTTGCGCTGCCCGCCCGAAAGCGATGCGATAGGTTGCTCCAGGTCATAAATGTCAAGCTTACCTAACACCTGCTCCAAGCGCTGCTCGTAATCCCAGGCATCGGCGGCATCCATGGCGGCCGTTGCCTTTTCAAAGGCCTTGCTGGTTTCAGCATTATAATTTTCGGACTGTTGGCGGACGGCCTGCTCGTAATTTTGCGCCAGTTCCACCATGTTTGACTCGCCTCGTGCAATACATTCACGAATGGTCATCTGATCCTTGAGCTTCGGCTCCTGTTCCAGAAACCCGATTTTTACTCCTTTGGCTTTCATCACTTTTCCACCATCGGGCACATCATTCCCCGCTAAAATTTGTAGCAGGGATGATTTACCGGTGCCATTTTGCGCAATGAGCGCCGTTTTATCACCTTTTGAGATGCCAAAGGTCAACCCCTCAAATAAAACCTTGTGGGCGTAATTTTTGGATAAATTTTCGACCGATAAATAGGTCATGCAGCTATGTTGAATGATGATTTATTGCCGAAGGCATTCCTTCGGAAGAATGATGAATCCGTAATTTTTTAAGTAATTCAACGCACTTATAATAGGCAATTTTGGACAGGGATTCAGTACGATATTCTCTTTCGGTTATGGATTGAAAACGCTATTCTTGAGTTATGTTTAGAATAAATTTGCCCAGAGAATCAGAGATTACCCTCGAGAATGTCTCGATCAAAATCACGCGAAAGAAGGTGAAAAATATCAACCTGCGGGTATATCCTGCCCAACGGGAGGTATGTATTTCGGCGCCCCGCCATCTTCAATTAAATACTATTCGTTCGTTTGCTGAATCAAAAATCGACTGGATACAAACAAAGCTTTCAAACTATAAAGCTCCGATTCATCCTGAAAAACCTAAATTTATAACGGGTGAAGTTCATCTCTATAAAGCAAGAGAATGGGCGCTTTGCATGTCAATCAAAAATGCTCCGCCTAAAATAAGGTTGCATGAAGAGCAGGGCATCTTAGAGATGAACGTACGACCCGGTAGCGGATCGGCCAAGCGGACAAAAGTGCTAAAAGAATGGTACCGGGCCAGGCTTAAAGAGCAAATTCCCGAACTGATTGAGAAGTGGGAAGGCCCCATGAATGTATCCGTTAAAGAATTTGGGGTTAAGCAGATGAAAACACGCTGGGGCAGTTGCAATATCCGCGCAGGACGTATTTGGTTGAATCTGGAGCTCGCTAAAAGATCACCCGCCTGCCTGCAATATGTAGTTGTACACGAAATGGTGCACCTGCTGGAACGGCTGCATAATGATCGCTTCTACGGTTTTATGGATAGATTTTTGCCGGAATGGCAGAATACCGAAAAGGAGTTGCAGGGCAAGATTGATTGAAAATAATCAAGCAAGATAAGCCTCGCTCTACTTTTTCAGATTTTTAGATATGTAGCTCGACATTTATGTCGAGTATTTAGTGTAACTATTTCACCCTACTTACTCTTGTGCTCTGCCTGCTTATTTTGCCTGGAAATTTTTAGCCGCAGTTCCCGACGTTCTTCGGCCTGTTCGTAGCGCTCTTTTTCAAAATCGCTTTCCGGAATTATTTCAGGGACCGGCACGGGGCGGCCGTCGGCATCAACCGAAACGAAGGTATAAAAAGAAGTAGTGCACAGCCGGCGCTCTCCGGTGCGTAAATTTTCAGCCCAAACGCGCATGGCCACCTCCATAGAGGTGGTGAAGGCACGGGTTACTTCAGCTTCAATAACCACCACTTCCCCCTTCGAGATGGCGCTTTTAAATTCCACATTATCTACCGAAATGGTCACCACATTGCGGTTGCAGTGCCGCTGCGAGGATATGGCCGAGCAGACATCCATCCACTGCAGCAGGCGTCCGCCCATTAAGTTGCCCAGCGGATTGGTGTCGTTGGGCATCACCAGCTCGTTCATGCGCACGCGTGATGCTGCTACCGTTTTTTCGTTGGAATTGGTTGGTACGGGAGGGGTTTCCTCAAATCGATTCGTCATTATTTGTGTTTCTGAAATTTGAAAGTGTGAAGCCAAAAATACACATTCGGCCACACGGTTGATGTTATCTTTATATCACTAAAAAAGGTTGGGAGGATACAAAACCTTAATGAAGATTTGGTGAAACAACCCAATGGTCATATACTTGTGAGAAATTTAACAATCCATTAATTTTGCGCACCAGCCTACCCACCGTTGCCAAGCTAAACATACCCAAATGGTGCTTAAACGGCCATTGGCATACGATCGGGCAATCCCTGCTAAATTTTTCCCAAAAACCATCCTGCCAACGACTAACGATACCGACTCCTGATGATGACTTTCTTGAATTAGACGTCATTGATGCTAAAAATAACCGGCCGGTGGTGGCTCTTTTCCACGGACTCGAAGGCTCCGCCGATCGGTACTACATCATTAAATTGATGCGTACTCTGGATGATATGAATTATTCGGTAGTGGCAGTTAATTTCAGAAGCTGCGGTTCACGTATGAACCGGCAGCGCCGTTTTTATCATTCCGGTGAAACCGAAGATTTTCATACTGTTTTCTCATGGATAAAACGCCGGTTCCCCGATTCCCCGCCGGCTGCCGTTGGCTTTTCTCTGGGCGGAAATGCCCTTTTGAAGTATTTGGGTGAACAGGGTAAAAACAGCCTGCTACATTCCGCAGTTGCCGTATCGGTTCCGTATGATTTAAAAGCAGGTTCGGAAAAAATCGGAGCCGGCTTTAACCAATTGTACGAGTACATTTTTTTGAAAAGTTTGAAGAAAAAATTAAACCAAAAACGAAAAACCTACCCCGATTTGCCCTCCTTTTCCGGGTCTTCTCTATATGCGTTTGATGATCAGGTTACCGGCCCCATTCACGGTTTTGCAGGCGCCGAAGATTATTATGCACGTTGCTCCTCAGGGCAATTTGTACCGCAAATTGACGTGCCCACCCTTCTTATCCACAGTAAAGAAGACCCCATTTGTCCGGCCGACCGGATGCCGCTTGCTGCGGTTAAACAAAAAAATAACCTGGATTATATCATCACTGATGAGGGCGGGCATGTAGGGTTTCACAGCCGGCCAAGTGGATGGTTATGTAAAACGATAAAAAAATATCTGGTAAAGAATAGCTTTTTTTCTTGTTCGTGAACTGCATAATTTTAGTTATTGTTAATTCTGAATTCAACGATAACTAAGGTATAATAAATTTCATGGTCATTATTATTGGCGGCGGCCCCATTGGGCTGGCGGTAGCAATTGAGTTAAAGCGGCAGAACATTCCGGTCAAAATTATTGAACGCGGCTGTTTGGTGAACAGCATTTTCAATTATCCTAAAAACATGACCTTCTTTTCCACTTCCGAGCGGCTGGAAATTGGAGACATCCCCTTTATTTCACACGGACCCAAACCCACGCGTCCCGAAGCGCTTGAGTATTACCGCCGGGCGGCCGAACATTATGAGCTGGATATTCATCTCTATGAGGAAGTACAAAATATCAGCGGAAGCGATGGCAACTTTACCGTTCAGACCGATAAAAATAATTACGAAGCCCAAAAAATTGTCGTGGCCTCCGGTTTTTATGACATTGCCAAAAAGATGAATATTCCCGGTGAAGAGCTGGATAAGGTCACCCATTATTATGATGAAGCTCATGCCTACGCCTGGCAGAATGTGGTGGTAATCGGCGGTGGCAACTCGGGTGTTGATGCGGCGCTTGAAACCTATCGCGCCCATGCTAATGTAACGCTTGTGGTAAAATACCCGGGCATAAAAGATACCGTTAAATACTGGGTAAAACCGGATATTGAAAACAGAATAGAAAATGATGAGATTGATGCGTACTTCAATTCAGAGGTGACAAAAATCACCCCGGATGAGGTCCTCATCAGCACGCCGGGCGGTACAAAAACCATTCCCAATGATTTTGTGCTGGCCCTGACCGGCTACAAACCCAACTTCAATCTGATGAAACGGTTTGGTATCAAATTATCCGATGATAAAAAAAGAATGCCGCTATTTGATGATGAGACTCTTGAAACAAACCGAGACGGAATGTATGTGGCGGGCGTAGTGTGCGGCGGTATGGATACCAGCTCACTGTTTATTGAAAATACGCGCATTCATGCCAAACATATTGCGGAAGATATTAGCGCTGATGTAGCTGACTAACCAAATTTCATTGATTTAGATTTTGCATCTGCTGTTACAAAACATCTGCGCAATCAATGAACCACCCCGAGGCAGAGCCGTCGGGCTATCGACGAGTAGAAGATACGCAAAAATAATTTTTCCCATTATAACCTACCCCTGCGCCCCTCCGGAGGGGACTTAAGGGTTTTTTTGCGTATATCTTTCTTTAACTATTAACCGACCTAAGGGACGGGGAATTAAACCGCTTATAGATTAAATTAGCTTAATATGCGGCAAAAAAAAAGAGAGGGTAAGCAACCTACATCACACCGCTACAACCTCCTACCGCTGCTACCTTCCGGTCCTGACGGAATTGAGAGGGAGCTGGCTGCGTAGGGCCTACCCTCGAAATCGTGAATATAAAGCTTGATGCAGGTAAGTAGCAAGCGTAAATGCTATTTTGTTTTCATTACGTACACCCCGTCCCAATCGGCGCCGGGCGGATTTTTTTTCATCATAGGGCAGCGTTCCAAATAAACTAGCGAAGGGTTGGTGCGAATAAGTGTGCTCTTTTGAGAGGGTATATTTTTCTCAAGCTTTTTTGAATTTTCAAAACATGCAATAGCCTGCTCCCAATCTTGGTTTTTGTAGTAATCTATTCCCTTTTCAAAATGTTCCTTGCATTCAAAATTCTGCTCGTCAAGATCATCTTCCAAGCCCATTATCTCATATACATCTACCGGCTGGGTTCGCCCCTTTACCACAATGCGATCCAAATAACGAAATACGCAGTGGGTATCTTCTTTTTCGGCTTCCTCTTTGGTTTGGCCGGTCACCATGGTAAAAACCCCGTAACTTTTGGCGCCGCTTTCGCAGCGGGCGGCCAGGTTTACATTGTCGCCCATCATGGTGTAATTGAAACGCCGCTCAGAACCCATGTTTCCTGTTACCATCAGTCCGGTGTTAACACCAATGCGCATGCGCATTTGCTGCACAATTTTAGGCCAACGGTCGCCTTCGCTCTTCCATTTTTTGCGTAGCTTGGCCAACTCTTGCTGCATCAGCTGGGATGATCTACAAGCCCTCCAGGCATGATTTTCATAATGAACCGGCGCGCCGAAAAAAGCGACAATAGCATCACCAATATATTTATCGAGCGTGCCGCCTTCATCATTGATGATTTTTGTCATTGCCGAAAGATATTCGTTAATCAGTAGCACGAGTTGTTCGGCTTCGAGCTTTTCAGAAAAGGATGAAAAAGATACAATATCACTGAAAAAAGCCGTCATATGCACTTCATCGCCACCCAACTGAGGCTTCTGGCCCGAGGCAATCATTTCATCAACCAATGCGGGCGACACATACGAAGAAAACATCCCGTGAATACGTTGCTTCTCTTGCTGCTCGGTAAAATACTCATAACTGTTCGTAGCAATGTACCCAATGGTTAACGCAATAAAGGGGCCGGTTAAATCGAGGATGTAGCTGTATTCCAGAAAAGCATATATTGTAGCCGCGCCCACCAAAACTCCCAAGGTAACATACACCAACGCCCCCCAAAGGGCACCGGTTTTTCGGATGATAAGCACAATGATAATAGAAAAAGGAACCAGCATTAAAATATTTGCCCATACCGGCGGGTAGTAGATATAACGCCCCGTCAAGATAGTTTTTAGCGCATTGGCATGAATTTCAAAGCCCGGCATATTGCCCTCAACAGAAAATGGAGTGGCATGAAAATCCTGCAATTCAGGCATGGTGGCCCCCACAAGCACAATTTTATCTTTAAACACCTCTTCTACCAACAGCCCATTATCGGGTGTACTAAAAGAATTAAATTCAAAACCAGGCTCCTCGTTGACAAGCATAATTGTGGAATCATCTATAACGGTATCAAATGAATGAAGGTAAAATGTGCGGGGCGGGCCAATAAAATTAATGGCCATGGTATGCGAGTCGTATTTGGGAATTTTATAGGTGTTAAATTGAAAATAATCCCCGCGATCTTTTAAATTAATTTCTTCCCACCCATTGTAAATACGAAGCAATTCCAAGGCCATAGAGTAATAGGTGCTATCCCGGTATTCAAGGTGAAGCAGCTGCCGGCGAACTTCATCATACCGGTCTTTAACGACTTTTACTAAGCCCATGGCATTGGGATTAGCGTTGCTCAATACCGCGTTGGATTGAACAAGTGTTGTTGAAATGGAACGCCCAAACTGTCCCCTGGGATCGACAGTTGCTACTACGTTACCCGCCAAAACTACATTTTTATATTTTTTTAATGTCGCCGCAAAAAGGCTGTCATTGGCCGGGTCGTAGGTATCCCTGTTATCAAAAATTACATCAAGCCCGATTGCACGCGCACCGGCTTTGTTTAAATTCTCGATGAGTTTAGCGTAATAGCTTGTCGGCCAGGGATACTTGTACGGTATGGCCTCATCAGCCTGCTGGCTGATAGAAACCATTATAATGCTGGTATCCTGCAAGGCGAGCGGACCTCTTATCTCGAAAAGCTGGTCGGTAATTTTCTGCTCAAGCTGGCGAACCGGTGTGGAGTAGGTAATGAAAAATGAAATTACCACTACAATTGCTATAAGGGCAGGAACAACCCATACCGAAGAATTCGAAGTGCCTTTAAAATGCATACATCAAAAGGTAAAAATATACCGTGCCTGTACTATACGATCGTTGGGGATGGAGTTATTGCCGAGCGAACTGCTTACATTGGAAAGCCTTGCCGATATAAGGAACGCATGATCCACCGTAACATTATACCGCCCCTCGGCACTGAATATGTAAGAATTGTTTTCGCTGGTTGTCGTTTGCACAGCGTTGGGCTCATAATAATCGTCAAATCCGTTATCCAGGGTGCCATTATTATTAACGCCAAGTGGGGTGATGTCGGTTTCATTGTGTGTATAGGCCATGTTTGCGGTGAAGTTAAGCGTATTATCCAATAAGAAGACTGTACCGCCAATATTGGCACCGTAAATGCTAATGTCCGCTAAGCCGTTGGACGTTTCGGTATTGTTGACATTGAACCCCACGTTTGTGTTCAACGGTAAGTCCCGGAACCGGTTGGTTATTCGAAAGGAAAAATTGTTACTCTGGGCATCACCAAAGGCGAAATTATTTTCGGTGGTGTTGAGCCACGAATAGTTGAGGCTGGCATCATGGGTGATGCCAAAAAGATCAAACTGCTGGGTGATGGAAGAACTGAGCCGGAGGGTATTTGAATCGCGCGGGCGCGGAGCCACAAGCGTTGCTCCATTTTCTTGCTGAAAATTTTGTATACCGGCATCCTCAAACCGAGAAGGAACAAAAGGGTTAAATACATCCACTCCGTTTTCGCGAGCCCGGTTACTAACCCCCAGACTAATGCGCGGTAAATCTTGATTTACGGGGAACCAGCTCAAATTACCGCGGTATCGGTTTGTATTAGTGGTGGTTTCCTCAAAGCCGGATACATTATCGCGCAAATTATCGTAGCCCAGGGTTACATAAATTTGATTTTGAAACAGCCGAAAACGGTCGGTCACGCTAAGCCCCGCGATGTCGTTACGTACGGTTGAATTTGCCAATGAGTTAAAGTTGGGGCCCACCCACTGGTACTGCAGGCGCAAGTTGTTTTTTAAATAATTGAAGGAAATTTCTGACTGTCCGCCAAGGGCGCTGGAAGGAAATTCAAAGGTGGAAAGATCTCCATTGTCATCAAATTTAAATGGCAGTACACTCAAATTCTCATTCAGAATAATGAGCCAGGAAAGTTCATCAAGCGTATTTGCTAAATCTTCGTCTATTTCCAATCCCAGTTCTTCAGCCCGTTGTTGCGTAAGTGCGCCCCGGCTGATGTCTTCATTTAAAAGACTAATCGCTCCGTCGGCCCGGAATCGAATGCGTTTGTTGTCAAAATTGGCCATTAAATCGGCCCCGGCCACTACATTACCCTGCGGATTGGGGTTTCCGTTGGCATTCAGCAAATCAGGACTATCCCGTAATTGGTCGCGGTCGGCCTGGCTGAGACCGTCAGCTAAATTGGGATTGATGCTCATTGCATCATTAAAATTATCAATAGTATTAATGGAAGTGGTATCATCTTCAACCTTCAGGGCATTGATACCGAACTGGAAATTATTGCCTCGTCCAAAACTAAGCCGGCCGCCAATTACATCGCGCTCAAATGTACCTATCCCATTCGACTCAAAATTGAGATCAAAGGATGAGCCACCGCCAAAATTTTGGCTATTCGGCTCAATGGATGTATAAAGATTGGAAACGCTGCGACGAAGCCGTCCATATAAAAATTGCAGATTGACTGCACCTCTAAAAGGATGCAAAGCGGCATTTATACCCCGTACCCGCTGACCGTTAATGGTTAACGGACTTAATGTTGGATAGATATGCCCGCCCTGCAGCTCAAACCAGTTTCCGGCATAAAGCTCTACCCCGTACCTGTTCTGGGCCTGAAATCGAGAATCTTCTTGTGAGGTTAGCAGCCCATAGGCCGAATAGCGGAAGCCGCCGCTTTCACCCGATAAGCGTACATTTCCGCTAAAAATATCGCTGGAATTATTGCCAACGGTTTGATTGCGTGCCTTTAATTCCACCTGTCCGCTGGGAATGGCCGTATTAACAGATTGCGGGGAAGAAGAAACGCCCTGCTCGGTGATTTCACCGGCGGTAGCCGTAAAATTCCACGAGGTTACTTGCCGGGTTCCATCATCGCCTTCGAATTCAAGAGAAACCGAGTGCGAGCCCACGGCTAAATTATCCGGCACATAGCTTAGGAAATAATCGCTGGCATCAGCTTCTTCGGTGATGTCTTCTCCATCGAGATACAGCCGGAAATTATCAGCACTGCCTGCCTCATCATCATAAAAAAGATTAATGGCAATAACGACATCATTATAGCTCACCTCTTGCCCCTGTTCCGGTGATAAAATGGTATATTCAATGGCACCAGATGATTGCGATTCACCGGCACCGGGCTCCACAATTTCTACCTGCACCGGTCCATTCAACGATTGATTTTGAGGAAAGGTTGTCACTTCGCCATTGGTTAACTCAACCTGCAGGTAATATTCAAAACTTGCTGCGGCATTATCAGCAATATCAACACGGACGTTAAAGTCGGCAGCTGAAAATGAGGCGGTTTTCCGGGCGAAGGTTAAATCACCGTCGGTCCGGTAAAATAAGGTGGCCTCATAAATATCAGAAGCGGTGATGCCGGGCGCTGAAAAGGTCAAACCAACCGTACTGCCGCGTTCTACAAGCGTGGGCGATTGATGCTGCAGCTGGTACTGCGCCATGGCCGTTTTAAAATTGACCCCCAATAATAGAATAACAAAAAAATATAGTACTGAAGTTTTAGCACGCATGAATTGTACCCCTTTTTATCTTTCCATCAACTAATCCGCTGGAAGAACGTTAGTGATTAGTTTTCAAAATATTCAACCTCCAATGTTTGAATCTCTCCTTCTTCATCCCTGAAACGCAACGTCACTATCTTGGGTCTTAAATTCTCTTCAAAATTGTCAGACTCATCGGTGTATTCTTCAACCTCTTCATCCGTAAGTTCTCCGGTATCAATGGTCCCGTCGTCATTTACTTGCCCAAACATGCGATCGGTAAGCGTTACCGTTTCCCCCGAACTATTGGCCAACAATTCTACGGTTCCTTCAAGTACGTAATAATAACTATCCTCAGTTGCACCAAACTGGGTACCCTTAACCGATGCTACGGATGAGTTTGTGGCCACTTCAAAATTCGTGGTGCTTCGCTTGGTAACATTTAAAAAAAGCGCGCCGCTCTCAACATTAATACGGGTTGATGAATTATTTTTTCCTTCCACCTCACCCTGTATAATAAGCTGGGAGTTCGGCTTAATTTTAGCAATACTTTTATCGATGAACTGAACCAGCGCAAATCCATTTTTATTGGTACTTAAGGTATCACCGCTGAACAGTTTTTCTGCTTTTGAGATGGGCGCATTTTGTATCATCACGGCCGGCTTATACTTGCGCACAAACCCCAGCGGCCGGTCAAGCACTACTTCCAATGCCTCGACTGAAATCATACCAGCAGCCGTAATAAAAAGAATGGTTAAAAGCCCCGTAAATTTTAATTTCTTTTTCATAATTACCCCTTATTCTTCAATTAAGACAGAAATTTCATCCGCGTTTAATTTCCCTACCAACTCTTTCAACTTGTCCAAAGCAGCCTGACCGGTCAATGTTTCGCCTTCAAGCTGAATGGACAACAGCCGTACATTCCCTTGGCGAAGCTCCCGATATTTTTCTTCGCCCACCAATTGTTGCAGCACAACGGCCAGTTCGCTGTCGGCATTTAGCGTTAACTCACTTTGGCTGCCCGACAGTTTAAAGCTCCAAATTTCCGAGGGACGCGCCTCTCTGTTACTGCTCGAGCGCAATTCGGTAAAAATTTGCCAGTAATATTGTTTGCCCTCTTCAAGCGGCTGCACATTTACCGTTGGCGTTTGAAAGCTGGCCGATTCCAGCCGGGCATCTATAATTTCAAAATCTAATATAGTACCGCTTTCTGAATTGGAAAGTAGGCTGCGATCGCCCAAATAGGGAGCCGTACTAAACGCACTTTGCAACAACGATTCGGGGCTTTGCTGGTCTTGAGCTTCTACCACAATCAAACGGTAGGTAGTTCCTGTCAAGCCGTCCCAGCGATATTCCGGATACGGATTATAAATCTGCGCACCGGCACCCAGCACATCTCCGGGAGCCGTCAGGTAGATATCACGCACATTCTCAGTGATATTGCTTCCCAACGTTGCCTGTGCAGATGCGATCAGCTCTCCGCCGCTTGGGCCGTTGGCACCCTGGTATAAATTTACGGTTAAGGTATATTGCCCCTGCGGAAGGCGGGAAAGCGAACTCAAATCATTTGAAAATTGCTCTCCGGCTGCGGTAAGTCCCCCACCAAATTCAATGAACCCACCTTCATCAGCCAACTGCCGGGGTAGGTTTGAATTAAGACTCGCAATTTGCTCCCCGGGGGCCAAATCGAAGGGTTGGCCTTGAGCCTGAAAGGTTTCTACAAGCACTCCATCTTCGACCGACTCAAAAGTAAATCCCAAAAATAAGTTCTCAACGGGCTCTGGTGACTGATTCTGAATAACTATACTGTATATATTTTGTGCCCCGCCCTCCGGATTAATAAGATCAGAAACATTGATTACCTGAGCATTATTGAGCGTCGGCGAAACTTGCAAATCAAGGAAAACATCACTGGTTTGTGCCGTAGCGGTGTTTGCTATCCCCAACAAACATATAACCCAAATATAACACGCATGAAATAATTTACTCTCTGCTTGTATTTTCATAAAAACGACCCCTGCGTATATTCGATTAACGCGATTTTAGATATGCACACGTTAATCAGTCTTATTAAAACATCTTATTTTAATATATAAATAATAATTCTTTAAAATACAAAAATACAAATTATAACTTTCGGCCTACAGCTGAGAAAGGAGAATAAACGGGGAACTTCAAAGCGCTAAAATAATTGTAAATACAAATCCAAGATAGGTAATGTGGAGCTACGGGGATTCGAACCCCGGACCTCATGCATGCCATGCATGCGCTCTAGCCAGCTGAGCTATAGCCCCTTTTTTAAGGAATCTTAAAATAGA
>Ga0306867_1000383_pt1 | contig 25890 bp, 25 predicted proteins | sample AntRauTorckE6831_FD_190432 | JGI IMG/M metagenome (GOLD analysis project Ga0306867, IMG submission 190432) | Saline lake microbial communities from Rauer Islands, Antarctica - Metagenome Torckler E6 #831 (v2) (version 2) | ecosystem: Environmental > Aquatic > Non-marine Saline and Alkaline >...
CGTTTGAAGTGAAGTTTTAAACTTTAAAGCAGTTCTGTTACACAAAACAAAAAGAGATGAGACAGGCTTAATTACCGCTTCGTTTCAACAAGTGCAAGGAGCTCTTTCAAGTCTGCCACTTTCTGCTCCTGATGATTTTTCGCGTAGCTGTGCATGAGATTACGAATGCAGCGAGCAAGAATTTCAGACTCATCGGCCCGCTCCAGATGTTCTGCCCGGGGTTCAATGCCATTCTTCTTCAGAAAATAGTAGCACTGGTCATATGTTACAATGGTGCCTCCGTCAAACGGGTCCACCAATATATTTTGATCATGCGTCTGATAGACGAGCATAAAGTGAATTGGCATATTTGCGCCGTAAAAAGGAAGGTTCAGACGTCGGGCAATACCCATCACCACCACACTGAGCATGATTGGAAGGCCTTTGCGGCGGTCTATTACCCGGTCCAGAAACGCATTTTCGGGATCGTGGTAGTTTTTGGAATCACCCCTGAACCGTAGTTCGCGAAAAACAAAATGAAGCAATATTCTCATCTTCTCATTGAGAGACGGAGTGTAAGCAATATCACTTCCTATTTGCCGGGCAAGATCATCAAGTTTATCCTTATATTCAGATGCGCGCAATGTGGGATTTCCAAACCGGGCGAGGATAAAAAGCGCCTCTTCAAGAGATCTCCGTCCGGAAATCCCGCTGTCAATCAGGCCGGTAAAATCCTCAAGAAGAGAGCCATAGGTAATGTTGTGAATAATCTCATTTATATGCTGACGCTCGCTATCCTTCACCGATTCGCTTTTATATTGATCCAGCAGTGGTACAGCTCTTTCGCCCAGTTCCTGGAATCTGTTCTTTACCCCGCTCTGAACTTCCGGATCGGGATCTTCAAGCAAATAAATAAGGGATTCTATTTCGGCTTTGTTTGTCATGGGTGAAGTAACATCAGCTTTGGTATAAATATTCCATCTCTTTCAGTTATCGACAAGATAGCTATAATTATAAAATCATTTTTAGATGAATAAAAATTCAATGGAATCATCTATTTTGAATACCCTTTCAGGAATCTATACTCAAAGGTGAATGTTGCGGCATATTCCAATTTATAATGGTGATTCATAACACGTATATTAAGCTTTCAAAATAAATCTACTGATACGCACATATGCAGATTTCTATACCGTCGGAGACAGACCAACTTAAAAAAGTGATTGTTCACACGCCGGGCCACGAAGTTTCTCTTGTAAACCCTGAGATTAAGGACGAGCTTCTGTTTGATGATATCATATTTGAAGAAGATGCACGCGAAGAACATCTCGATATGCTCGATTTGTTCAGGGTAGCAATGCCGGAAGACGGTGAAATTCTGGAAATTACGGATTTAGTTTTGGATTGTCTTCAGGATGAAGGCGTTCGGCAGGAGTTTGTAAACACATTGGTAAGCGAACTTCCCTATGAAAACCTTGAGGCCGTTCACACAGACCTGCAAAAACTTTCGGCGGATCAATTACTTCAGTTTGTAGTTGAAGGATCTATTTCACCTTCTCACCACTTTACGCTTCATCCGGCCCCTAATCTGCTCTTTACCCGCGATCTGGCTGCTGTTGTTAATGATACGGTCATTCTGTCGAAAGCGGCTAAGCGCGCCCGTGCAAGAGAATCTCTGTTGATGGAACTCATCCTGAATAACAGTGAAACCTTCAGCGAAGTGAAAAACAGAATTATCTACACAGACGGAAGTCAGTCAATAGAAGGCGGCGACGTCCTGGTTGCATCCGATAAAGTTGTTCTCATTGGAATGAGCGAACGAACCTCGTTTAGCGGATTGATGGGAGTTGCGAGCCATCTGCTTTCAGGAAACGTTGAGCACGTGCTCGCGGTTGATATTCCTAAGAAACGGTCATCCATGCATTTAGATACAATTTTCACGTTTTCCGACTTTAACGAATGCGTTGTTTTTCCACCAGCTATTGAAGAACAGACAGATAATGTGGTTGAGCTCAGTAAGGACGGTGATTTGATTGTGACAAACCAGCATTCAAGCCTGAAGCAAGCCCTCGAAACCCTTCTGGAAAGGGAATTTACGTTTATACGCTGCGGGGGGGATGATCGAACCACACAATTTCGTGAGCAGTGGACCGACGGCGCAAACGTGTTTGCACTTGCTCCCGGCGTTATTGTTGGGTACGAAAGAAACACGAAGACGTTTGAAGCGTTGTCCGATCACGGATACAAAATCATGGATCAGTTCGATTTTGTAGATGAATACGCAAACAAAACGTTTAACTATAAAGAGTCGGGAAAAATAGCGATCAGTTTTCAGGGGCATGAGCTTTGCCGCGGTCGTGGCGGAGCCCGGTGCATGACCCTCCCTATACTTAGATATTAATCTTTTAGATAACAGATTTGCCTTACCCAGATTCTAACAGTCCCGAAACCGAGATTAATACTCAGGAAGTTTCCATTGAGTCTCAACCTGTCAATAAACCAACGTGGGGTGAGATACTGAAACACACGGCGCTTTTCGTGACCACCTTTGCAACTGTTACTTTTTTTGGGATCATATTTGTCGGGCAGGATGCCGGTGTGGAAGGTATTCTTGACATGTGGCCGCAGGGAGCTCTGTTTGCTGCGCTTTTACTTGCGTTTCTGGCTACACATGAATTTGGCCACTACTTTGCTGCCGTATATCACAAAGTGCGGGTAACACTCCCCTATTTTATTCCTATACCTCTGGGTATTGGCACGATGGGAGCCGTCATCCGGATTAAGGAGCAGATACAAAGCACAAAGAAATTGTTTGATATAGGGATCTCCGGGCCCATCGCGGGGTTTGTAGTGTCGCTGGTAATTTTACTCTATGGTTTTGCCACTCTTCCCGACCCCTCCTTTATAGAGAACTTCAGCGGCCACGAGGCGGTGATCGAACATATTGAACAAACGGGTACATTCCCGGATGAAGCGCCTGAAACTCCTGATGGCATCGGCTCAATTATTATTGGGAACACAATTCTCTACAGCTTTCTGGCAAGTTTCTTTGAGAACGTCCCGCCAATGTATGAGATGTATCACTACCCGTTCCTGTTTGCGGGGTGGCTGGGGCTGTTTTTCACGGCACTGAACCTGATGCCGATAGGTCAGCTTGATGGAGGGCATATTTTATACTCTCTGATTGGTTTTAAGAGGCATCAGCAGGCTGCCCGGATCTGCTTCGGAGGATTGACTCTGCTTGCAGGTATTGAGGCCATACCGTTTCTCTATCTCCAGTTTTCGGAGTGGCTGCCGGGATTCGAGTTCGCTTCAACGGTGATCTGGGCCGGCATCCTATTCTTTCTCATGCGGAAGGCATTTCACAGAGCTCATGAATGGATTGCGCCCATTTGGGCATTGTCACTTATGGGCTCAGTTGGTTATCTTTATTTTTTGGGCGAAGGCCTCGAACAAGCGGGTTCACTCATATGGGTCTTTTGGTGCTTTTTTCTTGTCTACTTTGTCAAGATTGAACATCCGCCGGTCATTTATGAGCAGCATTTGAGCCCACGGCGCAGATTACTGGGTTGGATCAGCATGATTGTTTTTATCTTGTGTATCAGCCCGTCACCAATTAGCGTGATGAATTGAAACTTAAGTTAATCCACTATCCCACTTAATAACCCTATGACAAAACGAAATTTATTTTACCTGTTTGCTTTAAGTTTGATTCTGATCTCATGCGGAGGAGAGGATGCGCCTCAACAAAATCTTGATATGTCGCTTGAGGATAGAGTCAATCTGATGATAGAGCAGAATGAGTATGAAGCTGCTTTGGAACTACTTTCAGAAAAAGATCAGACGGATCCCGAAATTGCGCTGTTGCGGGAAAAGACGCACCTCAACTACGGGTTGCACAGTATGACCACGTTCGACCAGACTGAAATGAGAACCCGGATGAACAACGCCCTTTCTCAGTTTACCGAAGTACTGAGAATTAATCCGGACAACACTGTGGCCCGGGAGCAAATACAGCAGATTTTGGACATATACGCAACAATTCCCGATAGGAGTCCCGAAGAGGATGTGATGGAAGGACTTCGTGACGTTGGGTTTGATCAATAAACGGAACTATTTTGGCTAAAAAAGCAGAGAAAAAAAAGAATTCACCGCCAAAAATTCAAAACCGAAAAGCACGTCACGATTACACAATCGACGAGACGTTTGAGGCAGGTGTGGCATTGAAAGGAACAGAGGTTAAGTCGATACGTGCCGGCAAGGCAAGCCTGAACGAGGCGTTTGCTTATCTTCAGACTGGAGAAGTATGGCTAAAGAATATGTATGTAAAGCCTTATGAGTTTGGCACACATAATAATCATGATGAACGGCGTGACAGAAAATTGCTGCTTAAAAAGTCAGAGATCAGAGAGATCGACAAATATATCAATCAGAAAGGATTTGCCCTTATACCGCTGAAGCTCTATTTCAAAAGAGGGTATGCGAAGATTCTGGTAGGGTTAGGCCGTGGTAAGAAAAGCTACGACAAGCGCGATGACATCAAAGAGAAAGATGCGAAGCGAGAGTTAGACCGCAAGATTAAGGGCTCCTATACGGTAAATCTATAGTCCCGGTTGACCGCCTGTCCGTTACCAGTGACAGAACTGGCTTAGGGAAGAAATCGCATATCGTATATCGAAAATCTCATCAATCGAATATCATTATCTAACCATCTGGTGGATTGATTTTCGATTGATAAGACGTAGCGATTTCCGATTTCCAATCTGAGGATGAGATACTATTTCAACTGGTGACAAATTCAACTTTCTGTCACCCTCTAAATAGTGTTGTCCCGCTCACCTGCGTTAACCCCTTCGTTGAAACTTCGGGGATCGGGAAAACTTCGAAGAGCAGGCTTTTGGGCAAAATTAGTGGCTACCAGTGACAGATTGCAAACAAATAAATTTAAAGGCTTCCAAATCCCCTCTCCGAGAGGGGACAGATTAGAGAAAGATCGCAACGCGAGCCTTTCAAAAATCAGGGGTGTGTTAGCGAGGCCAAGAAACCTGGAACGGCTGCGATTCTAGATCAAAGTCACGAAGCACACCCCTCGTTGAACTCATCCGGCTGTGCCGGTTCGTTTGAACGTTTTCGCTAGTGCGTTCAAAAGATGAGCCCTCTCAAGAGGGGACTTCTGGTCTGTCACCTCTGAATTGGTGTTGCCCCGCTCACCTGCGTTATCCCCTTCGTTGAAACTTCGGGGATCGGGAAAACTTCGAAGAGCGTGCTTTTGGGCAAGATTAGGAGCTACCAGTTACAGATTGCAAACAAATAAATTTAAAGGCTTCCAAATCCCCTCTCCGAGAGGGGACAGATTAGAGAAAGATCGCAACGCGAGACTTTCAAAAATCAGGGGTGTGTTAGCGAGGACAAGAAACCTGGAACGGCTGCGATTCTCGACACAAAGTCACGAAGCACACCCCTCGTTGAACTCATCCGGCTGTGCCGGTTCGTTTGAACGTTTTCGCTGACGCGTTCAAAAGATGAGCTTGGTGTGTTCTTACATAGGGAGCACAGAGAAAGCAGTATGGGTTAAAGGGAACGTCCTTTCATTTACATCACCAAATGGGTCACTGATCCGTATCGCACAAAAAAAATCCCGAAAATATTGTAAGGCGTCGGCCATTATTCGCTCTTACCAATAACGACCCTGAATAAACAAGACAGGGTACCAGGAGTGAGACAACAAAACACCATCAATTCAAAACCAAACAAGAGACCTATGAAAACAATAAAACCACCGATACTACAATTTCATCTCATACTTTTTTTATTAATAGCATATGCAGGTACTGAAGCAAACTCTCAAACAGTCGGAATCCAGGCTGACCTGTCGGCAACCGAACTTGCATCAGGAGAAGACGTTACGCTTACTTTTTCAACTGACGCACCATCTGACATTTATTTCTTCTCAACAGAGGTAGAATTTGATCCGGATCAGCTTGAGTTTACGAATGCAGCCCCTGCAGGGGCGATGTCGCCGGACGGAGAGATAATCTTTGATGAAATATCACCTGGCATTTATGGTATTTCAGTGACACGAACGGACCCGTTACCGAATCCTGTATCAGATGATCTGTTGCAGGTAACTTTCACCGTGAAACAATATCCAAATGCCGGTGATGGCGAAATAAGCTATACAAATATCAACTTTGCCGATTCTCAGGGGGGTGATATTGATTTTACAGCCCCTCAGAACGCAGAGTACATCGTTGAAAAGACGATCGTTGATCTGCGCCTGACAACCCCCGCGTCGAATACGGTAACAGAAGGGGACTCGTACGAGGCAACCGGAGAGATCTTCGCCTCCGGAATTACAGTTGATGATGAGAACACTGACACACTTAACGTCTGGATTGGCGTAAACGACGATAACACAGATCCCTCAACATGGACTCCAGACAAATGGGAGCTCATGACATTCGTTGATCAAACCGAAACGGATTACTTTACCTATAGCAAAAATGTTGCTTTTCAGCGACCGACAGGTACGTATTATATTGCACTGAGAGGGGAAATTGTGAACTCAGTAAGTTACTCTTATGGCGGGATTGGCGGATTTTGGGACGCAACAGAACATCCAACTGCAATGCTGGAAATAGAGCAGCAGGGTCAGTACCAGTATACCGTGGCTGAGTGGACGTTTGAGGATGACATTTACACACCTAAGCGCGCTACCTTCCCGAATCAACAATCAGAACTCGAACTGATTGGAGCAAGCATGAACGGATTTACGTCCGGAGCAGCCAACTCCAATGGCTGGGACACGTTTGCAGAAGGAACTAACTACTGGCAAATTCAGATAAATACGGAAGGGCTCAAAGACTTGAAACTATCGTCTGACCAAGCCGGCGGAAGCAGTACCGGTCCAAAGGATTTTCAGGTTCAGTATAGTACGGACGGTTCAACCTGGAATGACCTGGTTGGCGGTGTTATCGAAGTTGGAAGCACTGCGCAGGAAAGCATCGATCAGCTGCAATTGCCCGCCTCTTTGGAAAATAAGCCTAACGTTTACATACGATGGGTGCAAACCTCAGACGTGCGTGTTGACGGAGACACTGAAAATGACATCAGCAGCGGCGGAACCAGCAGGATTGATGACATAATCATTACCGGTCTGGCCGTTACACCGACCCGGGTTGATGTCTGGCCGGGGGATACTAACAGTGACGATACCGTAAACGAAAATGATGTGCTTGAACTCGCTACATACTGGCTCTCTGAAGGCCCGCCGGCAATATATCCCTCCATTCAGTTTGAGGCCCGTGAAGTGGAGGAGTGGGTTCCGGCAGTTGTGACAGACGTTGATGCAAATGGTGACGGCCGGGTCGATCAGAACGATCTGCAACCCATTGGGCTACACTTCGACGAAACAGTGCCGGATACGGGTGTGTCAGGAACGCCTGAATCGCCTATCGCTCAGCTTGAAATAAACCCCTTGAAAGCAGGTGAAACAGCTGACATATTTCTGACCACGTCTGATCCGATTGACGTTACCGGTGTCTCTTTTCGTATTGACATAGTTGGGGCAGAAGACAAGGCCTGGACCGTCTCTTCCATTGAGCCGAACAACTGGGGTGAGGCATGGATGAACGAAAACAGACTACTACAGTTCACAAGACAGAAGGAGGGAATATTTGCAGCTGCGCTTGTCCATAAAGGGTGGGCAGACCCAATATCAACGTCATCATTGATGAAGATAACTGTTCGGGCAAACAGTAACTGGGAGTCCGGACAAGTCATCCGATTGTTACAAGGAGCAGTGACAGCCAATGGACAGACGTCAGAATTGACAAACGCAGAACTGTCAGCGAGTACAGCCGTATCGATAGATCCTATTGTAGACGAACGACCCTTGAAAACAGAACTGCTGCCTAATTATCCCAATCCGTTCAATCCTGTAACGTCAATACCGTTTACGCTTTCTGAGCCCGGTGCTGCTAAAATTGAAGTATTTGACGCGATTGGCCGTAAAGTTGCGGGTGTAAGATACGATACCCGTCCTGCCGGAAGCTACACATACAGCTTCGATGCATCAGCACTCTCCAGCGGGCTGTACCTGTATCGCCTGAGGGTAAATGGAGTGGTAATGACAAGGAAGATGATGCTTTTGAAGTAACCCACCAAAACCCACCCCTCTGTTTCTCCCCTCCCTTTCACGCAAAAAGCAGCGTGACATGGAGGGGAGACTTTTAACCTCGAATTTCAAACCTGGCAGAGCATCTGACTGTTTTTGGAGGATACCTGTGTGAGTCTGTTATTGTGTATGTAAGGGAGGAATATATTGAGACGTTTATGGCAGAAATTTAGAAACTGAAAAAAGTGAACGAGTGAGAAAGCGACAGAGAGAAAGAGTGAAGTTCATAATTACAAATTGTTACAGCGTTTGGATTCAAGCACCGCTGCTCTTCTCCCACTCACTCCATCTTCAATTACTTATAATTCGGCGTCAAAAAGATTCGTAGACATTTTTAAATGTGACAAGATCCGATCTCCCATTGAAGAGAGGTGTTCATTGAACCAGTCGATGTTTTCAAATCTGTCATCGGTAGCGAAGCAGCAGTGATTCCCGGATGTGAAGCCGAGAGGTCACCCTTCTATTGGCAAGAACCTGTTAAGGCGTTGTTATAATTGGATCTGGGAACTTGGAGATCCCTCAACTCGCTTCGCTCATTCGGGATGACAGGGCGATTTTTTGGAGTGGGCGGCGTATCCGACTCGTATATTTGTAAAGCTTCTTCTTCTTCTTACGCCGCTGACATAATCGTAATTCTCTATGCGGCGCGGTAAAGATTCTGGTTCAGATTCAGAGACTTATGCGCCGCGCATCACCCCCCAGCGCTAATGTCATATCGACCAGAGGACGTGCCCTTCGTCCGGCGCGGAGATATCTCCGCGCGATAGGCTTGAATATTGTAAAGCGTTGTAAGTGTAAGTACCCAGCACAATGAAATGTCTCGACTTCGGCCCGCAAAAGCACGGAGCCTTCGACACATGACAGTTCATTATTTTATCTCGACATTAATTATTGATTAAAATTCCTGTCCGGTCAGGGACTGCACGTGGGTAGACAAGATAGGGGGTAAACCCATGGCGTGCTGTAGGTACGCAACGTGTTCAGGTTAAAAAAAACTCGTAAGTGCCGAACTTGTATCGGACCAAACGCGAAGTGGGGCTGACTGCTGCAGATGCATATGGCAAGGGCCGGATAGACCAGTCCTCCCTGACTATTCCGTAATTTGCGGAGTTGGTACGGAGATGGCGTTGAGACAGAGAAGGGAGGAAAAAAATTCCTTTGCCGGGAAAAATATACTCTCAACTCATCGAAAAGTTACTGTGTTCAATCTCGCGTTTTAAGAATTAAAAAATAGAATTATAGGTGTTCATTGAGTTGACGTGTATCCTATATTTGATTCTAACGATTGATTGGACCAAATAGTGATTCAACCCGGGTTATTCCCAAAGTTGAGCCATAAGAAAATAAACGTAAATCAAATAATATTAGCACGTTGAGGTACTCACACACATATGATGGTGAATAATACGGGTTAAGGTGATCTTTTAAAGTGTCGATAAAGCAGATAGTCAGTTTTAAATCATTTAACAAAAGCCACTTTGATTAAAAGAGTTCACTTAGTGGAATAATTATTGCTGGTTTAGGGTTATATTTGGATTAGGACATTTTAACACTTACTTTTTGCGCTTAAAATGACTGACATCATCACAACGTGGGTACTTTAGGTAAAAGGACGAATAAGAACAGATTATGAGTATAGAAGCAGATGTACAACAGGGTATAGACACCCGTACAGTTAAGGGAAAAAAAGAAGGACTAAAACGAAATAAAGAACAGGTGGGCGAGAATGTAAGCCCTGACCTATTTAGGAATCTCAGGATCGGGTCATATTCCAACAAGCGGGTGCTCGATGTCATGCTGGGATCGCTGGCTCTTTTAGGATATATAGCCCTGTATCCGTTAATAGCAATAGGTATAAAGATTTCATCCCGTGGCCCTGTTCTGTTCAGGCAGTCCCGAACCGGCAGGAAAGGTGAGACCTTTGAGTGTCTCAAGTTTAGAACCATGCATGTAGTAGATAAAGCAAACAGTGATGGATCACCAGTTGTGACAAAAAAAGGTGATTCCCGAATTTTCCCGTTTGGTCAGTTTCTCAGGAAAACGAATCTCGATGAGCTCCCTCAAATATTGAATGTTATAAATGGGGAAATGAGTCTTGTCGGTCCACGGCCTTATCCTGTTGAAGAGTGTACCTATTGGAATCAAAGATTCGATGATCACTACTACCGATATATTTTGAAACCGGGAATAACGGGCTTTGCCCAGGCTCAGGGTTACAGAGGCGGTACATTAGACGAACACCTGATGCGAAAACGACTCGATTTTGATCTGATTTATGTTGAGAAATCCTCTTTCCGTTTCGATTTGCAAATAATTTACAAAACTGTTAAACGGATGATTGGTCGGGATACAAACGGGCATTGAATTGAGTTTTTAGTGATGAGTTTTTAGTGTTTAGTTATTAGTTTTAATCTGTGTTTAATGTGAGAATGGGTAATCAATCCATTCTATTATTATACGTCTGTTACTACACACAAATATAATCCATTAGATAAACCATTGTCTGACGAGAAAAGTTATCAAAGCGGAGATGATCGTCCGGAAAAGAAAAAAGGGGATGGCGAGGAATTCCGCCTAAGCCGGGTGATGGATGGTGCCTGTTGTTAGGCTTGGTTTTAATTCTCTTTGGGTTGAATTCCCTGCCGCTTGCGGCGAAGATAATAAAAAACGAAAAAGATACCCCGACTGCTTGCAGCGGGGTAGTTCATTTCATGCATAAATGGCCGACAAAGAAATCTTAATATATTGCATAGAAAACAAAAGACTATCATGGCAGAAACATGCGTTGGTACGGATGATGGAGCGAGATTTTTATAAAGAAGAAGTCAAAAAAACCTTATTAGAAGGCGAGGTTATTGAACATTATCTTGAAGACAAACCGTACCCAAGTTTTTTAATGTTGCGGATCAATGAAGATAATATTCCCTTGCATGTAGTTGCATCCATAGATAAGAAAAAGCAGTGGTGCAATTTTATCACGGCATACCGACCGGATAAAACCCATTTTGAAGATGATTTTAAAACACGCAGAAAATGAAACACACAAAGCCTGATACGCCTGATATTTGTCCTTCTTGTGGAGGAAGACTGGAAGAAGGTGAAACCACCTTTACTGTAGATTTTGGAAGTGGAGTAGTGGTAATCCGAAATGTACCAGCCACTTTTTGTTCAAAATGCGGGCTGGAATGGCTTGATGATGTAATTACTGATAAGATCGAAGCAATTGTAAAAGATGCCAAGGAAAAACATAGTGTGGTGAAAGTCATGTCGCTTGTGCAATAGTGGCAGATTGTGATTATTTTATCACAACAGATGATAAGATTACCAATAAAAAGCTGTCTATTGACCAAGTGCTGGTTTTAAACCCGGTTGAACTGATCCAAAAAATTAAGGAGAAGTGATGAGTACTGAACCTGAAATTAAAGAAAAGGGTATGAAGGCTTTACTGAAAGAGTTTGGTGAATTAGATACTGAAATATTCATCAAAATGATTCATCGTGAACCCTTTGATTATACGGAATGGCAAGAGGATCTTTGGAGTGATAAAACCATGGATCAATTAAGCCGTAAAGCGATGAAACATCAAAAAAATAAAAATTGATACAAGATTTTCCCAAAGGTGTGACTTCGTCTAACAAGAATACATCCGGAAGGAGAGAAGTTCTTGGGATTAGCGGAGAAGCTCTTAAATAAAAAAATGTGTGTTGGCACCGCCCCATTTATCTACTATATGGAACGGCATCCGCATTATGGGGCTATTGTTAAGCCGATATTTGAAAATATAGAAAAGGGTAAAATAGAGGCTATAGCAACGAATATAACTTTACCGGAAGTTCTGGTTCAGCCATACAGGACAGGAAATGATAGATTGGCTGAGAAATACAGAGATATATTATTGAATGCAGAAGGTTTAACTACTTTTGAAGTGACTCATGAAATGTACGAGCTATCGTTTTTCGAGGCATGCTGTTTTTAAAATGTTCGAAAGAACCATATCTATGGAACAGACAAAAATAGCGGTTAAAAAAGGAGAAGTGATTCAAAACTATCCCGATGACAAGCCTTATCCAAGCAGTTTGATACTTCATTTTATGAAAAAAAGGCCATATCATGTTGTCGTTGCTTTTGATGAGGATTCAGGAAATTGTATTATCATTACCGTGTACGAACCTTCTCCAAAACTTTGGGAAAATGATTATAAAACACGTAAATAAGAACCAGGATTATGAATTGCACAACATGTAAAAATGGATGGATGGAAGAAGGCCGCGTAACCGTGACCTTGCAGCGGGATCAAAGTGTAATAGTAATTAAAAATGTACCCGCTTTGGTTTGTGAAAATTGCGGAGACTATACCCTGGACGAAGCGGTGACCTCTCGAATCATGGATGTTGCCGAACAAGCGGTATCAAACAACGCAGAAATTGAGGTTTTGCAATATGCTGCCTGAACTGAACCGGTTCCTGATTGAACGGCTGAGGTGTTTTTTAATTAAAAATCGAAGATTTACCCGTTTGGCAAGATTATCGTGTTCTCACCCGGCAGATTTATGAAATTACACGCAGCACTGTTTGATGAAGATTTCCGGTTAAAAGGACAACTTCGTGGATCTTCTCTATCCATGATGAGTAATATCGCGGAAGGTTTCTACCGAAGGCATCCCTTTGGGGGAGTATGAAAGTACCAAACAATTTATCCGGTATTTGAACATTGCAAAAGGGTTAAGCGGAGAATTTCGATCACAGCTTTATGTTACCATGGATGCTAAGTATATTAAATCCATTAAAATGAACGATTTAAAACATCAGGCAACATCTATCTCAAAACAGTGCGCCGGACTGATCAAGTATCTGAAAGGGTATGATCAGGATAATAATGTTGTAAAAGAATTTGATGATGAAAACTTTCTTGAAATCATAACTGAGTTTTATGAGGATTAGAAAATTGAAAATTAGAAAATTTAAGATTGGTAAATTGGATATCATTTCTTTTTACATAAACAATTTCACAATCTTCAATCCATAGTCTTCAATCTTACAATCTGTAATCTTCAATCTTCAATCTTTAATTTTCCAATTTTCAATCTCTAATTTTCAATTATAACATTGTCTGACGAAAAAGGTTATCAAAGCGGACGAGATCGTCCGGAAAAGAAAAAGAAGAAGAAAGGTGATGGGGAAGAGTTTCCTCTGCAGGAGTACCGACTGGTACCGGTAGAGGAGTGGGAAGGAGATGAGAGCAATGAAAACGAAATTGACCTTGTAGAGCTTGCCAAACATATTTGGGATAACCGGTCAACTATTTACAAATTTGTGGCGGTTGGCGTTGTTCTGGGCCTGGCCGTTGCACTTCTCAGCCCTAAAGAGTACCAGAGCGGTGCCACTTTGATGCCGGAAATGCCATCCTCACAAAGTGGTGCAAGTAGCCTTTTGCAGCAGTACGGTGGCCTGCTGGGAATGGGCGGAAGTGCCGACCTGGGACAGGAAGGAATGATTCCACCGATGCTTTACCCGCAAATTGTACAGAGCCTGCCATTTCAGCTGGAGTTGCTAAACCAGGAAGTACAGTTTAATGAATTTGATACCACAACTACTGTTTACAATTTCTTTAAGGAAGTTAATACGCCTTCCATATTGTCATATGTGACGGGATACACGATCGGCTTGCCTGGTAAAATTATCGGACTATTAAAGGAAGAGACTCCAGAAACGGCTCTGCCTCGTGGGTTTGAAGCTGACTCTATTATTTCAGTGACGAAAGGCCAGATGGCGATTATTGAGAATATGCGTGGACGGGTGAATGTATCATTGAGTGAAGAGTCAGGCGTTATAAATCTGACGGCGCAAATGCCCGATCCGAACGCGGCCGCCCAAGTGGCCAAGACTAGCATCGAACTAATAAAAGAATATGTAACCCTTTACCGTACCCGGAAGGCCCAGGAGGATTTGCAGTTCTCCCAGGAGCAGCTTGAAAGCGCGGAAGAACGATTCCGGGAGGCGCAGGACCGGCTGGCCGAATTCCGTGATGCCAACATCAATCTATCCACCGCCCGGGCCCAGACTCAGCAGCAGCGGCTTCAATCGGAATATGATCTCACCTTTAACGTCTACAATTCCATGGCCCAGCAGGTGGAGCAGGCCAAGCTAAAAGTACAAGAGCAAACACCGGTAGTGAGTATTTTGCAGCCAGTGCAAGTGCCGGTGGACGATACGGTGAGTGGTTTGAATATTTTGATTATTTATTCTGGGTTAGGTTTTTTCATTTCAATTCTTTTTCTATTGGGTAGATTTATATTTAATTATTTTTTAAATAATTAAATGAATTTCTCTTCAGAATTTAAAAAAATAATAAGGAATACAGGCTTTTTATTTGGAGAGAAAGTTATCAATATGGGGCTTGGATTGTTTGTGGGTATTTGGGTTGCCCGGTATCTGGGCCCCGAAGATTATGGCCTTTTACAATATGCTCAGAGCTTGGTTGCTCTAGTAGCTGCTATTGGTACTCTTGGTACAACTCAAATTGTAATACGTGACTTAGTTGCCAAACCGAAAGAAAGAGAGGGGCAAATATTAGGAACGGCCTTTTTTTTAATGCTTATAGCAGGTTTTTTTACTGCTCTTTTTATCATTGGTATTGGTTTTTTATTAAACAATGATAGTCTTACACGGTTATTAATAATAATTTGCTCGGTTACATTAGTTTTACAGGCATTTCAAGTTTTTGATTACTGGTTTCAGTCAAAAGTATTATCTAAATATTCTGTTTATGCAAGAACTATTGCAACAGTTATAGTTTCAATTCTTAAAGTGGGATTCATAATTCTAAGTTTAAACCTTGTTTATTTTGCTCTTGCAGTAATAATATCGGGTGTTATAAGTACTTCTATTTGGATATTCAATTACAAAAGTCTTGGTAAAAAATTATCATCATGGTCCTTTGACTCACAATACGCTAAGATCTTGTTAAATGATGCATGGCCGTTAATTTTATCAGGTATCTCTGTGGCTGTATACATGAAAATTGACCAAGTAATGTTAAAAAGTATGGTTGATGCTAATGCGGTCGGCAACTATGCAGTAGCAGTAAAAGTTTCTGAGTTGTGGTATTTTATTCCAGTAACGATTGCATCATCAGTTTTTCCTTCTATAATCAACTCAAAGAAAGACAGTATTGAAAAGTATCACCGCAGGTTACAATACCTTTATGATGTTATGGCAGGAGTAGCTTTAATTATAGCTATCCCAATGACTTTTTTGAGTGATCTCGTGATTCAAACACTTTTTGGAAGCGAATACGTCTTGGCAGGAGGGGTATTAGCAGTACATATTTGGGCTGGTATTTTTGTATTTCTTGGTGTAGCACGCAGTAAATGGATTATTAACGAGAATTATCAATTTTATGGTATGATTTTTACAGTAACAGGAGCATTATCCAATGTAGTTCTGAATTTATGGCTTATTCCAATTTCAGGTATTATGGGAGCAGTTTGGGCCACAGTAATATCACAAGCGATTAGTGCTTGGTTATGCGCTGGTATTATTAAGAATACGAGAATAGCATTTATAATGCATACCAGGTCTATAGTAAATGCTATTCTTATATATCCTGCAATTAGATCAATTAAAAATATTTTTAGGGAAGCTAATAGATAATTATGACAGAATTAAAGACCCCCGTTTTATTTCTTGTTTTTAATCGACCTGATACCACTAAAAGGGTCTTTGAAAGGATAAGAGAAGTCCGCCCCCCTCGACTTTATATAGCTGCTGACGGTCCACGGGAAAATCGAAAAGGAGAGGTTCAAAAATGTGAACAAGTCCGTGAGATAGTTACTAATGTTGATTGGGATTGTAAGCTTAAAACTTTTTTTCGAGATAAAAATTTAGGGTGTAAGGATGCTGTAAGTGGTGGAATCGACTGGTTTTTTAAGAATGAGGAGATGGGTATTATTTTAGAGGATGATTGTTTACCTAATATAGACTTTTTCCTTTTTTGCGAAATACTTTTGCATAAGTTTAAAAATGAAGATCAAATAATGCACATCGGTGGGACTAATCCAATAGCTCAAAAACAGCTATCAAATTCTTATTATTTTTCAAATTATAACCGTATATGGGGATGGGCAACATGGAGAAAGTCTTGGGAAAAAGTTGAGTTTAATAAAGATTTTTGGATCGAAATTAAGAAAAGTGATCGGCTGAAAAGTATTTTTAATGATAGAGAATACGAACATTGGTGTCATATTTTTGATAAAGTGTATAGTGGACAGATTGATACATGGGATTATCAATGGTTTTTATCACGTCTTGTCCATGGATTAGCAATTATTCCCAATGTAAATCTAGTAAAAAATATAGGTTTTTCTGAAGAGGCAACTCATACCACAAATACCGAACATCATCTAGCAAATATGAAGTACGGAAAACTAACATATCCAATAAACCACCCCGAAAATATCAAGGTGAATGAAGAAATGGATGAGAAATGGAGTAAGTATGTACTCGAAACTACTAATGAAAACGTAATTAAAAAATTAAAAAAGATACTGCAATGGGTAAAAGGATAGGAATTTTAACATTCCATAATGGAATAAATTATGGTGCTTACTTTCAATGTTTTTCTCTTTACAAACATTTAGAGAGTTTAGGGCATCAACCAGAAGTTATTAATTATAAAAGCTTCTCTTTTTGGTTCAAAGAGAAGAAACATTTGCTCTATAATAAGCCAAAATATCATCGAAGTTGGGAAGTTTTATGGAAAAATTTTAAAAAAATAAGACAATTTAAGATTGCTCAAAAAGAAATAGTAAATAGTCCCCTTACATTTAGCCATTCCAAAATTAATGATTTAAGTCATAAATATGATTTTATAGTTGTAGGAAGTGATATTGTATGGTGTTTTGATGATGACTTAATAGGATTTGATCCAATTTATTTTGGTTATTATTTAAATCCTAAAAAATTAATATCCTACGCTCCAAGTTTTGGTCCAACATCACCTGAAGTGAATTTAAGTGATGAGATTAAGAAGGGATTATTGAAATTCGATAATATTTCTGTTAGAGATGAAAATTCTAAGAATATTATTGATAGAAATTTACACATCTCCCCGCCAGTAGTTTTAGACCCAACTTTTTTAATTGATGATTTGAACAAATATGGAAAGCCAATTAAAGATGATGGATATATTCTTGTCTATTCATATCATACTCCAAAAAAATATATTAAATATTTAAAAAAGTATGCGAAGAATGAAGGGTTAAAATTAATAGCAGTTGGGTATTATTGTGATTGGTGTGACAAAAATATACTAAATATCTCACCATTTAAATGGCTGACCTTTTTTAAGAATGCCTCACTAGTAATAACTAGTACATATCATGGTACGATATTTTCTTTGTTGAACAGAAAACCATTTGTAACCATTGACAATAAACCAACCCATTATAAAACCGGACAATTATTAAAAAGCTTTAAAATTAATAACAGATTAATCAATAGTCTACCCGATTTTAAAGAACAGATTAATACTGAAATTAATTACAAATCAGTTGAAAAATACATGAATAAAGAAACTGAAAAATCAAAGTCATATTTAAATGAAAGTCTTTTATAAGAAAATAAAAAAAAATATATATTTACTATATGTTCTAATTAAGCTAGTAAATAATTATATATATGATATATCACGATACTTATTATATTCTAACACATTCATAAAAGAGAGAGATAAAGAAACAGTAGAAGGAAGAATAATAGCCCGTTATCATGTAATTGAAAAAGGGCTTGCATTACCAGAAACAAGATTAGGATTTGGAAAAGAAAATATAATAGAATTAATTAATTTAATAAATAAACACCACAAAACATTAGAAGGGAGTGTACATCTCAAAGCAAGTTTAGGAGCACTAAATGAGTACTTAAAATTTCATGATGATAATAATTATGATTTTGAATATAGAAGTAAAATTATAGATACGATAAATAAATTCAGAAAAACTGAAAAGAAGTATGGAGGAGTAAAGACGATAAAAAAATCAAATATTAATAAATATGCTAAAGGAAATTTCACTCAATTAATAAACAGTCGACATAGTATAAGGAATTATACAAATGAAAATATTCCTTCAAAACTTGTAAAGAAAGCTATTAAGCTAGCACAAAAAACACCATCAGTATGTAATAGACAAATAAATAGGGTTTATTTGCTTAAAAATAAGCAATTGATTGAAAAAGCTTTGTCTGTACAAACAGGTAATAGAGGGTTTAACCATACAATAAATCAATTAATAATTGTTACTTGTAATTTATCATATTTGGATGGTGTTAGAGAAAGAAACCAAGCATACATTGATGGAGGTATGTTCTCAATGTCTCTTCTCTATAGTTTACATTACCTAGGGTTAGGCGCTTGCGCTTTAAATTGGTCTGCTAACAAAAAAATGGATAAAGAGATACGTGAATATATTCCAATTAAGAAGGAGGAAGTTATTATAATGATGATATCGTTTGGAAATTTTCCTGAAGAAATACAAGTAGCTAATTCTCAAAGAAATATTTTAAAAGACATTGTTAAGGAGTTGTAAATGAAGGTTTTGCATGTCTCAACGTATGATCATTATAGTGGAGCTGCGATTGCAGCAAATCGCTTGCATTTAGCTTTAGAATCAATTGATGTTTCAACTCAAATGCTTGTACAAGAAAAAAGGACAAAATTACCTTCAGTAATAGGTCCTAAAGGAAACTTTGAATCATTCATAAATTTATTTGTAAGGCCGAAAATTGGATCTTTAATCGGGAAACTCCAAAAATCAACAAATCCAATCAAGCACTCTTACAATTTTTTACCCTCTGGTAAACACCGACTAATTAATCGATTAGATCCGGATATTGTTCATCTGCATTGGATAAATAATGAGATGATTACCATTAAGGAGATTAGTAAAATAGATATACCTATAGTTTGGTCTTTTCATGATATGTGGCCTTTTTGCGGGGCTGAACACGTTGACGATCTTACTTACCCAGAGAGATATACTAAGAGTTATAATAAACAAAATAGACCTAAACCTTATACTGGGATTGATTTAGATAAATGGACATGGAAAAGGAAAAAGAAATATTGGGATAAAAATGACTTTAACATAGTTGTCCCAAGTAAATGGATGAAAAACTGTGTTAAAAAAAGTATGCTATTTAATCAATCTGACGTAACAGTTATTCCCAATCCGATTAATACGGATATTTTTAAACCTATTGGAAAAACAACAGCACGTTATCTCTTAAATTTACCTAATGACAAGAAAATCATATGTTTTGGAGCAATAGGTGCATCTAAAAATTCAATTAAAGGATTTAATTATTTGAAATCGGCACTTAGGATATTAAAGGACGAGAGATTTGATAAAAAAATTATTTTGCTAATATTTGGGGATACTCATGAAAGAGAAGAAGAACTCATGGGGTATAATGTAAAATATTATGGTAGAGTTAAAGAAGAGGTTAAACTGGCATTAATTTATTCGTCCGTAGATTTAGTCGTCGTGCCTTCAGAAATTGAATCTTTTGGTCAAGTAGCAGCGGAATCACTTTCAACTGGCACACCAGTTGTAAGTTTCGATATAGCTGGTTTAAAGGATGTTATCAATCACCGTAGTAATGGATACCTTGCTCAACCATTTGATAGCATAGATTTAGCCGAAGGAATAAAATGGATTTTAAATTTAAATAGTGAAGATTATACTCGTATTTGCAAGATGGGTAGAGAAAAGGTAATGTCTTCCTTTGATAAGACTTTAACTGCTGAAAAATATAAGAGTTTATATAAATCGATATTAGAGACTTCGTAACTTGAAAAGTTTAAAATTCGATACTTTTTTAAAGTATTCTCTTTATTCATATTTGATATGGTCCTTCATCAGGTTTTCTTTAACGTTTTCTGAGAATAACACGTTTTGGATCGTTCCTTATATATCGCCTCTTACCGGTTTAATCGAGCCTGTCTATATACTTTTATTCATAGTTAGTGCAATAATAATTTGCCTCAAAGGGACAAAGATAAAAATAGTAAGTGCAATATTTATATCACTTATATTGTTGGCATTCATAACCTCCTCATTTATTTCTACCGGCAGTATAGTTAATAGTTTTAAATTTTTTGCTGGCTATTATAAATTTATACCGTTATTTCTAATTTCCACTTATCTATATAAACGAGAGCAGTTAAATATAGAAACACTTCTGAAAATAATAATTGGGCTTATTGGTTTCCAGTTTGCAATAAATCTTCTTTGGTTCTATGATATCCAGATTTTAAGAAATACCAGAGCTTTGTTACCTGGTAATCCAGATTGGGCTTATGGCACCATGGAAAACACACACATGTTAGCTGTTTCCTATATTGTTTTTTTTGTATTAGGTTTGTTTTGTTGGTCTAAAAAATATCGAAGATTAAAATTAGTTGGACTCTTAATATTAGTTATTGGTGTAGTGCAGCTTGCATGGTCAGAAAGTAAGGCTAACTTTCTAACTACCGTTTTAAGTTTGTTTTTTATTTTGATAATTGAGCCGGGAAAAGGAATTTCTATGAAGAAATTCGGTTTGATCATAGGACTATTATTTGGTTTTGTTTTTGTTAGTGCTTTAGTTTATTCCGATTTAAGCCATTTTGCAGCTTCAGAAAAAAGCACTTGGGCAAATATTAAGAGTTTTTGGGACGTATTAGTAATATCATTGGAGTATAATTACAAAATTCAATTTTTGAGTTTTATAATAAATGATTTCCAAGAAGACATCCTGAATTTCCTTTTTGGTGCTGGTCCAGGAATACTTGCAAGTAACTTTGCTATTGAAAATCCAACCTATCTATCTCAAGAATATTTTATACCTTTAATGAATAAAAATTTCAACACGGGCAATAGTATTCTGATGAATCCACACACTGGATATACAGCTATTTTAGGTGACTTAGGGTGGTTTGGTTTCATTTCTTATTTTGGATTTCATTTCTATTTATTATTCAAGTTATCTTTAAAATTTAAAAACGGAAAATTTAAAAGTAATCATTATCGATTAGCTGCAATGATTTGGATTGGTTTAATGGTAAATTATCTTCTAAATAATATATTTAAAGATATCCTATACATAGGAGCGCCAATCGCAATTCTATGGATTTTAGGAGGAATTTTGTTGAGCTATTCTTACAAGCATCAAATGAAATACAAATTAGTAGAAGGACGGTGTCAGTGACTAATATTGCCATTATTATTCCGACACATAACCGATGTGAAGATTTAAGGAATGTATTAGATCAAATTTACAATCAGAGGATAGTTGGTGATATAAAATTATACCCTATAGTAATTGTTGATGGTTCGTCGGACGGTACAAAAGAGATGATTAATAATTTCTATCCTCATGTTGTGCAAATATTTGGAGATGGGTCATGGTGGTATACTAAATCTATAAATGAGGGAATAAGGTACTCACTTAAAAATAATTTCGATTTTATTCTTACGATGAATGATGATTGTTTGATTGATGAAAACTATGTAAGTACAATCTTAAGTGATCAAAGGACATTACCTTCGAATAGTATTCTGGGATCAATATCTTTTAGTATAGAACAACCTACTCGAGTAATATTTTCGGGTGTGAAACAAATAATATGGTGGAGATATAAAAATGTTCACTATTTAAAAGAAGGTACTAATGTATCTAATCAAAAATTACAAGGCATATATAAAACGTTTGAACTGCCAGGCAGAGGGATTTTAATACCTATTCATGTTTTCGATAAAATAGGAATATTTAATGAAAAGTTCGTCCAATATGGCTCTGATACAGAATTTATTTATAGATCCTTAGAATATAATGTTAATGTTTTTATATCATGGAATGCAAAGATATATACCTATTTATCGAAGACCGGTAAGGGTTCTATTTACGCCAAAGAATCATTAATTACTTTTTTAAAAAATTATTTTGATAAATACTCAAGAAATTATATTCCAAATATTGCTAGAATAATTTGGAATTATGGCTACAAACTTATTTTTCCCGTTACTTTAATTGTTAAAATTTTAGGACAATTAAAAAACCATTTTCGTAATGAAGAAATTTAAAAATTGATTAAAATGTACAAGAAAGCTTTGTATTTATCTGGGGCACCACGAGTTACTTTACGATCAGAGGCAGAAAATATTGCTGCAAGATCGCATATTTTAGGTGTCATTAATGGTTTTAATAATGAAGGATTTAAAGTTGACAAATATATTGTTGGAGACAAATTACCTTCATTTTTTTCAAATGAAGGATCTGAGAATATTACTCGAAAAAATAACGTTAGCAGAATTTCAGCCGATATTATAAGAATTGGCCTTCGCTACTTAAGTCGAGGTGGGCTACGTTTTAATAAAAATATTAATAAATATGATCTTGTCTATGAACGTTTTGCTTTGATGCAATCTCTAGGCAAATTCTTTAAAAAGAAATATGGTGTATTGTGGATTTTAGAAACCAATGCCATTTTATCAAGCGAAGCATCAAAAGAATCGAATACATTATTTTTTAATAATGTTTCCTATAAGTTTGAAAAAAAGGCTTACGAAGATTGTGACTATTTGGTCTGTGTAACAAATGCATTAAAAGATCAGATTGTTGATGAATTTGGAATATCATCAGAAAAGATAATTGTAATGAGAAATGGAGTCGATGTAAAAAAATTTATCCCCAAAAATTCATCAGACTTTAATGATAAAGATTTTGTAATTGGTTATTTAGGCTCCATAACATCTTGGTCTTGTTTGGAAATTTTAATTCAAGCTCTGTATCAAATCAAAAATAATTTTAAACAAAATATTAAGTTAGAGATAATTGGAGATGGACCATTAAAAAATGATTTAGAAAAATTAGTCAATGATAAATCATTGCAAAATAATGTGGAAATTTTTGGAAGAATAGAACAAGAACAAGTTCCAGAGTATGCTAAAAATTTTTCAATTGCATATTGTAACTCCGTCCACGGTTCGTTGGGTAAGAAAACTTATGGCTCGCCAATGAAACTTTATGAATATATGGCTATGGGAATTCCCGTACTTGGTGGTAAATTTGAAGACACTGAGTTGTTAGTAAAGGAAAATGAAACAGGTTTTTTATTTGATTGGAATGACGAAAATGATTTAGTAAGGGTAATTATGAACGCTATTCAAGAAAAAGAAAGACTTCATGAAATGGGAATGAATGCTCGTTCTAGTATAGAACAGAATCATAGCTGGGAAGCTCGTGTAGGAGATTTAATTAAAGAGATCAACGATCGTGAAAAAACTAAGATTTAAAAGTTATGAAGTATTAGGGGCGACAGTTCACCCTTTTAAAATTGATGAGTTGAATGACATTATTTTGACTTTGGTCAGGAATAATGAAAAGAAAATCATAGGTAATCACAATTTACATAGCATTTATTTGTTTCATTCAGATTCCGTAATGAGGCAATTCTACTCCCAATCATTTATAAATCATATTGATGGTATGCCCATAATTTTTTGGTTAAAAGCTTTGGGAAAGCAAATTTCTACTGAATGTCGAATTACATACGTAGATTTGATTCATCCGTTAATGCAAATTGCAGATAATAATCAGTGGAAAATCTACTATTTAGGATCAAAACCGGGTGTCGCAGATAAAGCATCAAAAATACTAAATAAAAAGTATCAAGACGTAGACATAGAAACTCACCATGGTTTCTTTGAGTTCAATAGTGAGAAGGAGAAAGAAATTTTACAGGAGATTAATAATTTTCATCCACAGCTTTTACTAGTTGGTATGGGAATGCCCCGTCAGGAAAGATGGATTTTAAACAATATCGATTCATTGAATTCCAATGTAATTATGAATTCAGGTGCTTGCTTTGACTATATAGCTGGTGAACAAAAAACTCCACCAAGATTATTGGGTAAAATTGGAATGGAATGGTTGTATCGATTGGTAAGTGATCCGAAAAGGTTATCAAAAAGGTATTTAATTGAACCCTTAAGCTTAACTCCACATTTCATTAGAGACCTTAAAAACTCATATTATTCCAGATCACAAAAACCATCTTAAACCAACTAATAATCCTACCTGATCCCCAATCAAGAAACCATTATCTAATCCCAAATCACCGGCCAAAATGAGTTGTTGACCGGACCATGATACCGGCATTTTAACACCAGCAAAGATGCTCCACTGGTCTATAGATGGATCAAACAACGGGGCTTTTTCAGTATCTTCTGGAATACGGTTATCCCACCGCTTGCCGTAGTTGCGGCTAAAGGTGGCTTTTGTTGTGAGCCTGATATTTTGTGGTAGGGAAAACTCCATACCAAGATGGTGGGCCACAATCCGGTTGTTAAAAACTCCTATGTTCGTACCACTGCTTGGTACAAACAGGGGATTTCCGATGGTTGAATTGTTGTATACCCAGCCGGTCCGGTAGGAGCCGTGGTTATAGTAGTTTTCATTGCCCCGGAAGCGGTCGCGTTCAAGATTCCCTCCAATATTTTCACGTCGTGGTCCATCCTGGTATTTGGTATAGAGAAATTCGTAGGTCAGTTTTCGAATGGGAAGGTTCAGTTTGTCGGCCGGTTCAATTGAAATACCCGTAAGTGCATCCTGAGGGCTTTTCAGCTTCAGATTATCTTTGGTCTCCAGGGGAAACTGGCGGTAGACTTTCATATCAAATGCATCCAGCTCCAGGAAAAAACCAAAATCCCATGTTCCCAACTGGTTGCCAATAACGTAAACCCTGTCTTCACCAGGTGCGTCTTCATTACCACTTACTGCAACTGCAACTCTCAGAAAGTCAGTGAAAGAGCTTGGTCGCTGCCTGCCACTTGGTTCTGTTCCACCCCACAACACATACTGCGCAATTCCCCCATACAGATTCAATGGAAAATCCCCGCCAAAGCGAGCGTGCCCCACTTTCTCATGGTAGAGCACATTCTCTACATATCGCTCGCTGCCGAGCCAGCCGTGGGCGATGTGGCCTTTAATCTGGATAAAATCGCGGGTGAAGGGGAGGGAGGTCCAGTCGGCCAGTCCTGCCCGGATTTGGGGAATTGGGGGAGCGTTGCCGCTGACGCCCAGGGAACCCATGCCAAGCTCTTCATCATGAATGGGGGAGGTGTTGTGGAACCGTCCCGCTTGCAAAAATAGTCCGTATGCATCTAATCGAATATACCCCTGGTTAAAATTAGCTGTAGACTGACTACCCGGCCGGGCGATGAAATCGGCGCCGTAATTGAGGGAAAGGTTATTCGTTAATTGGTTATCGGAGCTGTGTGCCTGGATGCGGGTAAGGAACTGGCTTCCTTCTGACGAAAACATGCCGTGGCGGTTGCTATGGAGCCAGAATGGAGTGGTGCCGGAGGAGCTGATGATGCCGTAGGTTTCGAGGGATATTTCGGGTGTGGAGAACTGGGCGGTGCTGCTTACGGGCAGTAATAGAGTACAAGCCAGAAACAGGGTTATGACAGTAGATTTGAGATACATTCGTTGGTTATTTGGGAATTTTTTAAACGAGTAATAAATTAAGGGAAATTTGGGAGAGATGTTGAGTGCTCGCTTCGTTCGCGTTGAGTAGTACGCTGCGCGTACTGTTGAGTGTGCTACGCACGTTGAGGTTCAAGTAGTGGATTTATAGGCTGTGAGCTGATTTCCTTAACGTGATCCGCCAGCTGGCGGAGAACACTTAACATT
>Ga0306867_1000388_pt1 | contig 25455 bp, 18 predicted proteins | sample AntRauTorckE6831_FD_190432 | JGI IMG/M metagenome (GOLD analysis project Ga0306867, IMG submission 190432) | Saline lake microbial communities from Rauer Islands, Antarctica - Metagenome Torckler E6 #831 (v2) (version 2) | ecosystem: Environmental > Aquatic > Non-marine Saline and Alkaline >...
TGCGGCCATCAAGGATCGGTATGGCATGCGGGTGGCCACGGCCAAAAATAAACTGCGTAACAAAGCCCAATTTATCATGAGCGCTATCTGTTGGAACATCGAGCGCAGCATTAGCTGGGCGAAAAAACAGCATCCGGTTACACCTGCCTGCGCCCCCTGATGGGCGAGGTATACCCAATAGCGGCTGAAACGGCCGTTGCGCCCGATTTTTCGGGCAAAAAACCAAGATATTCCTATGATAAATGCAGATTTAATCCCGTTTAGAAAAATAAAACCCCTAAAATCTAGAAAGCCCGAAAAGGGCTGGTAAATCAAAGCCCTCTTATTGTGATTTATATAGCAGCCCGCTTCTCAGGCATGTATCTCACCGAACTGCTACTTGAAGGTCTTTTCGCGATCATACTAATAGGTGTTGTCGTCGTTTTTCAATCCGACATTCGCCGGTTTTTTGAACGATTGAGCAGCTGGAGCTATTTTGGCTCATCATCAACAACCACCACCGGAGGCGCCACGGGTATTCTTACGCAGGCAGCGGCAAAAATGGCGGATAAAAAGACCGGCGCACTCATTGTGATCAGGGGAAAAGAAAACTGGGATCGCCATATGAATGGCGGGATTGAACTTAACGGTCAGGTAACGATACCGCTGCTACACAGCATTTTCAATAAATATGCCCCCGGCCATGATGGCGCCGTTCTGATGGAGGGAAACAGAATTACCAAGTTTGGAGTCCACCTGCCGCTTTCTACAAATTTGAGCCAGATTTCAGAGGGCGGTACGCGGCACACCGCTGCTCTGGGCATATCCGAACAGTGCGATGCGCTGGTAGTGGTGGTCTCGGAAGAACGAGGTGCTATAAGTGTTGCACGTGATGGGCAGATAACGCAGTTGGAAAAGCCCAGTGATCTTAAGCATCATCTTGATGAGTTTTGGACAGAATATTATGAATCAACCTCCGGCTCGTTTACCAACTGGTGGAAAAGGCGCAGTTTGATTACGGCCTTGGGCTCGGTGATTCTTTCATTTGTACTCTGGCTTACGTTTGCTTATCAGTCTGGGACGGTAGTCTACCGTAATTATGAGGTGCCTATTGAATATCGCAATTTGCAGTCTTCGAGCGTGGCGCTGCAAGATTCGGTTCCCCTGCAGGCCCGTGTTACGCTCTCAGGGTCCGACCAGGCATTTCGCACCTTCGATGAAAATTCGCTGGTTATTTCATTTGATTTAGCTTCCGAAAATTTCAACGATGAAGAATTAACCATCACCGCTGATGATTTGAACTTACCGACCGATCTGAACTTCTTTGAATCATCACCGCCTACCTTAAAACTTAAACCCAAACGACTATCCACGGTGCAAATGCCTGTTAAAATAACCACCGGCGGACAACTGCGTGCCGGCCTGCAAATGATTTCCATTACGGCTTCTCCTTCTACCGTTGAATTTTTAGCGGATACCACCGCCACGCTGCCCGATTCCATCGCAACCGATGCCGTTGATTTAAGCAGCATCCAAAATTCAGCAACCATTCAGAAACGGCTTCAGTTCGATCAAGATAAAATGAAGCTACCTGAGCAGGTATCTCCACAGGTATACATTAAAATAGAAGTGCAAGAAAATTCTGAATAATTGATCGCCTTTCTATTCGTTAGTCATACAACTTCAAAAAATTAATACAATTATGCATTACGTACTTATTGCCTTGTCCTTTTTATTTGCCGCTCAACCAAGTCCGCCGGCCGACGCCAACGGATTATCCATTTCAGCCACAAGCACGATTCAGCTTCCGGCCGATCAAATTCAGTTCAATATTAATATTAATGCCGAAGCGGAAAGCCCGCAAAAAGCATATGAATTACATCAAAAACGCGAGGCAGCCCTGGTAAAAATGCTTGATGAATACAATATCAGTGAGAAAGATATTCGGTTTCAGCCGATTTCCATCAATAAGAACAGTTACAACCGACTGGAGAATGAAGAGCCGACGTTTGAAACCCGGCAGTCGGTGCAGGTTACGCTTAAGGATTTTGATGCCTATGAAGACATCCAGATTGGGCTCATCGAAAATAATTTTGACAATTTTAACGGACGGTTTGCTTCTACCAAATCTGAGGAAGGCCAAGATGAGGCTCTGCGTAAAGTGGTTCAAAAGGCCAAGGCCAAAGCGCAAATTATAGCGGATGAAGCCGGCGTTGCACTGGGTGAAGTGACAAATATATCGTACAACATAAATCAGCCACGCCCGTATGCGCAGCAGTCTTCTGCACTCAAAGCCCAGTCTGATTCCGGTAGCCTTCTCAAATATGATCAGACCGTATCCATTTCGGCGACTATTTCAATGGAGTTTGATATACTCATTGGCAATAGTTGAGTAATAGATTCATAAAAAATTTTTTAGCTGAAGATTTTATTCTCCTCAAGCTTTTAAAAGTCATGTTGGAAAGAAACATTGTTAATGGACTTACATCATTGATTATAACCCTGCTTGTGTTATGTATTTCGACAAGCTTAAAAGGGCAAGATTCATCTATTGAGGGGCAAATTGTACAGAAAAAATCAGGCGTTACCATTCCCGGCATTAATGTTATCATCAATAACCAGAACAACGGCGAGCAAAGCGGAACATTTACGGATGATGAAGGCCGGTTTGTTTTCGATGAACTTTCCGCCGGCACCTACAATCTAAAGGCTACCGGCATCGGTTTTGAGGCGGTATCCCGGATCGTAAATATTAGTACCGGTGAAAGTGCCTCTTTGACACTACGTATGGAAACGGCCACCAGTAAATTAAGCGAAATAGTGGTGCGCGATACCTATATCGGCCGAAAAGACCCTACGACGGTGCAGCGGTTATCGCCCGAAAAAATAGATCGACAGGATGCAGCTACCTTCGCTGATGTTGCTCGGCAGCTTCCGGCCGCCCATGTGGCTACCAACTCACGCGGACAAACCGTTCTGTATTTTCGTAATTCATCTGACCGGCAAATCGCACAATTTTTTAACGGTGCTCTTGTAAATGTTCCCTGGGATAATCGCGTGGACATTGGCGTGTTGCCATCCTCTGTTATTAGCAATGCCACCGTTTCCAAAGGAACGCCCTCGGTCAAATATGGCACCAACACCATAGGCGGGGCCGTTAATTTTAGCGCTCCTACGCTGACTCAACCCGGTAATATCACGGAGATAAACCTTGCCGGCGGTGTACCGGAGTCGGGCCGTGGTTCCGTTCTACATAAAGGCCGAAGCGGAAACTTTAGTTATACCGCGGAAGCAGGTGTAGCTGCACGGGGTGATTTTGCCCTGCCCGATAACGCCAATCTTCCCTTTAGCCAGCCTTCGGATGATACCCGCCTAAATACCGACCGACGGTTATTTAATGCTTTTTTACAGGGCACCTATGAATTTAATAGCGGCGCACAGCTGGGTACATCCCTTTTCCACGTGGATGCCCAAAAAGGGGTCGCCCCGGAAAGCAATCTTGACCCTACGCAGACCGGCGTGCGATTTTGGCGCTACCCCGATCAAAAACACAGCATGGTAATTTTAAACGGACAAATCCCTGTTGCAAACGGGAGCAGCCTGCGCGGGGCGGTCTGGGGAAGCCGGTTTTCGCAAGATATTTTTCAATATCAAAGTATAGCATACCAACAGCTGGATGAAACACAAGAAGATTTTGACTACACCGGCGGAGCGCGCCTCATTTATAATCAACAGCTGGGAACCGGAGCACTTACCTTGTCGCTCAATGGATTGACTTCTCGGCATGATCAAACCATCGTTCCTTTTTCCAACGGCAATGCCGGCACAGATTCAAGTTCTACATTTCGTCAACATATTTACGCCATAGGTGCAGAATATCAGTTTCCTATAAGTGATAAGGTAGAAGCGCTGGCCGGTATAAGCTACGAAGGCAGTGCCATTGTTGATACGGGGCCTTTTGAAGCGGCTGGCTTTAACAACTACATTAATGGCACCATCGGACTTTCTGCGGGTTTAAATTTTACGGCAACCGATAGACTCACACTGCGAACCAAAGTCGGTCGACGCCCCCGTTTCCCTACCATGCGCGAACTTTTTGGCGGGGCACTTGGCAAGTTCATACCGAACCCCAATCTACAACCGGTTACCTCTTACAGTAGTGAACTGGGAGCCGAGTGGCGATCAGCCGCATTTACCGGCCAACTTACCGGCTTTCTTAGCCGCACCTATGATGCGATAGATCAAACGACAATCCAAAACGGACCTAATGCCGGCCAAGAACGACGCATAAACCTGGGGGGCACCCGCATTTGGGGGGTTGAAGCGGTGGCATCATTAAGCCCGGTTAATAACCTTTCACTTGACGGCCATTTTACCTGGACTCAACTGCGAGGCTTTTTAGACGGTGACACACGAAAATTAGAAGAAAAGCCGTCGCTTTTAGGCGTGTTTACAGCCGAATATAATTTTGTGAACGGAATTAAAGTACTGGCTCAAACAGAATATCTGGGCGGGGTTTTTGCACGAACCGAGCAAAATACATTCAGCAAACTGCCGGATGCGCTTATCTTCAATACCCGATTTGCCTATACCCTTTCCACTGGGTTTTTAAACGGCGGAGAAATCTTTGCGCGAGTAAATAATCTCACTGATGAGCTGCGATTACTCCAATTGGGATTACCCGGACCGGGAAGAGAATACCTGGCAGGGCTGAAAATTGTATTTTGAGGTCAATTGTAAGAGAACTTTGCAAAATCCACAATTTACAAATCTGTTATCGCGAGCCAGCGAAGCAATCTCCCTGCTAAAGAATAGAAGGGAGATCGCCGCACTCCGTTCGCGATGACAGTAAAATTTTGCAAAACCTCCTAAGAATCACTGATTAGCTACTCATAGCTATTTTCGACTCCTGTTTTCATCAATACCGTTCGGGTCGGAATAGATTTTTGCTTTTCTCACCGCATCAAAAAATGTGCGTACTTTTGAGGCTTTATCGGCCGGATTGAATGCATAATACCAATATTGTTCAATCGCATTATCGGCCCCCATAAACTGCTGCATGGTTCCCTGCGATTTATGCTCGGCAATCACCCAGTTGGCAATCATATTGTAATCCAGCTCATTATTGTGGCCAAATTTTTGCGATCGGTCGAACGTAAATGGGTCAACGTCCGCGTTTATATTGGTGATGGGATATCCATCCAGTCCGCTGAACCCAGTCGAATCGCTTATGTCTCTCACAATGGTTGAGGCAAGCACCAACGGCTGATTTTGGGGCTCCAGTTGCTGCACGGCCCGCAATGCTAAAATGGCCGATGCTTTATGATGCGCATGCGTTTGGGGGGAAGGCATCATGGTAAACACAAAATCGTAATTCCCCTCTTTGATAATCTTCTGCATTCGCGTATTAATATAATCTGTATTCCATGCCGAGAACGGTATTTCTACATCCAGGGAATATTCTTTGTCTTTTTCGTCAAAGAAAAAATAATTACGGAGCCCTACAATTTCACCGCCGGCCATGAGCTCTTTTTTGCGTATTCCGGGCAGCTGATCGCGGCCTATTTCCTCTTTGTCGAGCTGTTTGTTATAGATATAATTACCAAGCGTGGAATATTTGTAGCCCCCTTCGCCGTTGGTCATTAAGGCCAGATCAACTGAGCCATCCAATAATTGGGTCGTTTTAAATACCGTTGCAGAAAACAGCGCGTCATCATCAGGGTGAGCAGTAACCAGCAAAATTTGGGGCTTGTAGTCCAGTGGTTGCGCCTGACCCGCCAGCGCGGTAGAAAGGATAATTAAAACGGTAGCCAAAGATTTCTGTAAGGAAGTCATAGACCAAAAATGGTTTAATGTTAATTTTTTTGTTCTTTTAAAATAGGCTTTAGGGTATCCCAAATTTTGTTGGCAATCAATTGATGACCTTCAGCCGTAGGATGAATCCCATCCGCCTGCATCAGTGCCGATTCCCGACCCACATCATCCAGCAGAAGCGGAATTAAAGAAATATCATTCTCTTCAGCAAGGCTTGGGTATATGTCTTTAAAATTTTGGGTGTATTCCGATCCCAAATTAGGCGGCACCTGCATCCCGGTTATTAGAATGGAAGAGCGGGGGTATTTCTTACGAACCTTATCAATAATCTGCTGTAAATTCTTGCGGGTTGATTCTGCGCTGATACCCCGAAGGCCATCATTACCGCCCAATTCCAAGATAAAAACATCCACTTTATTCTGTATCATCCAGTCTATTCGGCGCAGCCCGCCGGCCGATGTTTCGCCACTTAATCCACCATTTTGCACGGTGTAATTCCAATCCAACGAATCAATTTTTTTATTGATTAAGGCCGGGAACGCATTATTTTCGCCGATCCCGTAACCCGCCGTTATGCTGTCCCCGAAAAATAGAATGTTGGGTGCACTATCCTGTGCCCCGGCGTTCTGAAATGCAAATAAACTCATAAGGATTATAAAAAAATATTTTCTCATAGCTTTCTTTAATATTTAACGTGAATTCTATATGTAAAAAACGAATTCAAGTTTTAAATGATGTTTTAGAGGCCTTTTAAATACTATCCAAGAGTCTTTCCCGATTATTCGGGACCCGATGAAATAATCGGCACTCATTGCACCGCAGGTATGCCTTTTGCCATAGGCATCCCTTTGGGAGAAATGGACATAGGTTATGCAAAGGCCTCTTTTAGTCAAACAGATTTTTTTTGACCCACCCCCGGCCCCTCCCTAATAATTTAGGGAGGGGAGATCCGCCTAAAGGTGGATGGGGAGGGTAAATAAAACGGCAAAAAGTATTTTTTAGAACCCATTGCGCATGTAAAAAAAATTTTATCAAACTCACGCTATTTATAATTATCGCTCTCAATTACATATTATTTTGGAATGATTCACGCTTCATTCAACGTTAAATCTTCTCGTTATATTCCCAATTTTTTTTTATCACATGAAAAATAAACCCATTCTCGAAGTCTCCAATCTAACGCAGACTTTTAAATCCGGTCAAGAACAGCTTACCGTTTTAAATGATATTTCTTTTACCATAGAGGAAAAAAGTATTTGCAGTATCGTAGGGCCCTCGGGAAGCGGAAAAACACCTTGGTGGGGCTTTGTGCAGGACTTGACCGCCCCACATCAGGCAAAATTATTCTCAATTCCACAAATATTGGTCCGCTCAATGAGGATGAACGGGCAACCTTACGCAGCAGCGATGTAGGCTTTGTATTTCAAACATTCCAGCTGGTTTCTACACTCACTGCACTCGAAAATGTGATGGTTCCGCTTGAACTGCGCGGGAACCAATCCCCCAATATACGCCAAAAAGCTGCGCAACTTCTCGAAAATGTGGGTCTGGCCAACCGGTTTCACCACTATCCTGCACAACTTTCGGGCGGCGAGCAGCAGCGTGTGGCCATAGCACGGGCATTCATCAATGAGCCGGAAATTTTGTTTGCCGATGAACCTACCGGTAATTTAGATGCCGAAACCGGGTCAACTATTGAAGATTTGCTTTTTGATTTAAATAAAGAACGCGGCACCACCCTTATCTTAGTTACACATGATCAGCGGCTGGCCAAAAAATGTGAGCGAACCATTCGCCTGAAAAATGGAAGGATACATCACGATTCAACCTCTGCTCAAGCCTCAACCCTTTCTTAATTTTTTCGTTTATGAAATCTTTCTTTTCCGGGTGGACATGGACAATGGCCTGGCGGGATGCTCGCTCCAACAAAGGCCGGCTTTTTATTTACATATCTGCTATTATTATTGGGGTGGCCGCACAGGTCGCCATCACCTCATTCCGCGATAACGTAGAACAAACCATCGACGGGCAGGCACGCGAGCTGCTGGGCGCTGATCTTGAGGTGGAATCAAATCAACCCTATGCGGATGAAACATTGGCCTATTTTGATTCACTTGGCGGACAGCAATCCACCGTCATTGAATTTGCCTCCATGGCCTATTTCCCAAAATCAGGCGGTACGCGTCTTTCGAATATTCGAGCCTTGGAGGGCGGCTTTCCCTTTTATGGTGAATTGGTGACCAAACCCGCCGGGGCGGTTAAATATTTGCGCTCCAATCGTCAGGCCCTTGTTGACCAAACCCTTGCCACACAGTTTGGTATTGAAGCGGGCGACTCGGTAAAAGTGGGACAAGTGACTTTTATGGTGGCCGGTTTATTGCAAAGCGTACCCGGTGAAGCGGCCGCGGTATCGCTGGTGGGGCCGCGGATATTCATTCCATATTCCATGGTAGATTCCACAAAACTGGTTCAGCCGGGCAGCCGTGTGGACTACAAAACCTATTTTAAATTTGGCCCGGATCGGGATATGGCTTCGCTGGAAGAAAACCTCAGCGATTTTGCCCGCAGCCAGCAGCTTCGTTATGACACGGTGGAAGAACGCCAGGAGGAAATTGGAGAAGTGGTTGCCAATTTGAGCAAATTCTTGAATCTCATCGGCTTCATTGCCCTTTTGCTGGGCGGCATAGGCGTGGCCACAGCGATCAATATTTATATAAAACGTAAAATTGATACCGCAGCCATCCTGCGATGTCTGGGCGCTTCATCCCGTCAGGCTATGAATATATTTCTTGTTCAAGCCCTTATGCTGGGGTTCTTGGGTGCTTTTTGCGGCATTATTCTGGGCCTGGGCGTTCAATTTTTTCTGCCCGGTTTCTTTAATGAATTTTTGCCGGTACAGGTTGATGTACAGCTGTCTTGGTTTGCCATTGCCCTGGGCCTGCTAACCGGCACCGGCGTTGCACTGGTATTTGCGCTTCTGCCGCTGCTTTCGCTTTCAAAGGCGTCTCCACTATTTACCCTCCGCTCTTTTGATGATGACCTCACCCAATTGATTTCTGTTAAAACGCGTGCCACCGTATATTTGATTATTGCCTTTGTCATCACCCTCTACGCAGTGTTACTTACCGGCAGTTGGCAAGCGGGATTCATATTTACTCTATCTCTTGGTGTGGCATTCGCGCTGCTGTACGGTGTTGCCAAGGGATTGATCGCTCTAATCAGGCGTTACTTTCCCTCCGGCTGGCCCTATGTTTGGCGGCAAGGCTTGGCCAATTTGTATCGGCCTAATAATCAAACCACGATTCTTGTCGTAACGCTCGGGCTTGGTATTTTAATGATCAGCACCCTGCTTTTTAGCCAAAACATGCTAATGCAGGAATTACAGTTTGCAAGTCGGGAAGATGCCCCGAATCTCATCTTCTTTGATATTCAAGCCGATCAGAACGAAGGCGTTACCTCCATTTTGGAACAGCAAAATGCACCCGTTATTCAGAATGTGCCCATGGTTACCATGCGCATTGATGCGCTTGGAGGCATTCCTGCCGATTCCATTCAAGCCGATAGTACATCCAAAATTTCGGGATGGGCACTGCGGCGGGAATATCGATCAACGTATCGTGACTCCCTGTTAGGCTCCGAAAAAATTCTGGAAGGAAAATGGATTGGCCAGCGCCCTGATACCGGTGCTGTTCCGATTTCTGTAGCCCGGCAAATTAAAGAAGATCTTAAATTAAGCATTGGCGATTCTCTTACGTTTGATGTGCAGGGCATTCCCATCCAAACCTATGTGCAAAGTTTCCGCGAAGTAGATTTTCAACGCGTGCAGCCCAATTTTTTTGTACTTTTCCCCGCCGGGGTACTCGAAAAAGCACCCCAAATATTCGTGACTGTAACTCGTACGGCAACCGAAGCGCAATCAGCCCAAATTCAACAGCAGGTGGTTCAATCATACCCCAATGTTTCAGCCATAGATGTGAGGCGGATCCTTGCGACCATACAGTCATTTCTTGATAAAATATCATTTGCCATACAGTTTATGGCGTTACTCAGCATTATTACCGGCCTTATTGTGTTAGCAAGCTCCGTGGTGGTCAGCCGGTTTCAACGCATTAAGGAAAGTGTTTTACTGCGTACATTGGGTGCTGTGAAACGTCAAATAATCACAATAACAGCCGTTGAATATTTGTTTCTGGGTATCCTCTCGGCCCTTAGCGGCCTGACACTTTCCATTGCAGCCACCTGGGGACTTGGCTATTTTTACTTTGATATTGCTTTTACTCCCAACCTGCTTGTTGTGGGTATGATTTTAGGCGGAACAACTCTTTTAACCCTGCTGACAGGTTTGTTGGGTAATAATGAAGTCTATAAAAAGACGCCCCTCGAAATTTTACGCAAAGAAAATCGTTAAATTTGAAAGACGCTCTATTTTAATCGTTTATCCAAATTATTTAATGGAACAAAACTTCGTAAATCGGTTAAGAAGAGTTAACAATCAGTTTAAAAAAATTCAACCAATCTTATTTTATCATGAAATTAGCAAAAAGACTTACAGTTTTCTTATTGTGCGCAAGCATGGTTACACTGGTACACAGCGGGTGCAAATCATGGAGTAAAACAGCTAAAGGCGGAACCATTGGCGCTGCAGGTGGCGCATTGGCCGGTGCTGTTATCGGTAAAGTTGCCGGGAATACCACCACCGGAGCCATTATTGGCGCGGCGGTAGGCGGCGCTGCTGGAGCAGCTATCGGCAATTATATGGATCGACAGGCCGAAGAAATTGAAGAAAATGTTGATGATGCCGAAGTTGAACGCATAGGCGAAGGGATTAAAGTTACCCTTGATTCAGGTATTTTATTTGATGTTAATTCTTCCAATTTGCGGGCGGCATCAAAATCAAGTATCAGAGAACTCGCTGGGGTTATGAAGGACTACGAAGACACAGAAATTGTCTTTGCAGGCCATACCGATAGCGACGGTAGTGATGAACTTAACCAACAGCTGTCTGAAGACAGGGCTAAAGCAGTTGCACTTTATGCGGCTCAGCAGGGCATTGACGCGGAACGTATGGTCATCAATGGATACGGCGAAAATGATCCTATAGCCGACAATAGCACAGAAACCGGAAAGCAAGAAAACCGCCGGGTGGAAATCGCTATTTATGCTAATGAAGAGCTCAAAGAACGAGCAGAAGACGGTGATATCGGACAAAATAATTAACCGGCTTTCATAAATATTTTTAAAACCCTGTCGAGATTTAAAATTCGGCAGGGTTTTTTTATATTCATTAAGTTAAGGTGAATGACAGTCCATTTTGCCTGAGCTGAAAACAATAAATTCATCACCCCATGCAGCCTTTAAAAATATTTAAATCACAGCCTAAAAAGCCGGGTGCCGCACCGGGAACGGTACAACATATTGGCGAAAAACGGGTCGAGAATGTAGAAATTCAGGTTTATGATTACGATGCAAAACATATTGAAGAAGTCAGTATTGATTCTATTGAAGATTGTGAGCCCTATGTCAAATCACCATCCAATACGTGGATCAATATTCAGGGTTTGCACGACATCGAAAAGCTAAAAAATATTTGGTCCCAATTTGATCTGCATCCCCTTATTCAGGAAGATATTGTTAACACCAGCCAGCGTGCCAAAATGGAACAATACGAGAACTGCGTTTATTTTGTGATGCGTATGCTGTGGTACAACACCGATGAACAAACGGTTGAAGGGGAACAAATAAGTATCATTCTGGGAGAAAATTTTGTGCTTTCATTTCAGGAATCAGATCAACCCATTTTTCGGCCGGTTGTTGATCGACTGAATCTGTCGAAAAGCCGAATTCGATCTCAGGATACCGATTATTTGGCTTATGCCATTATTGACACTATAACTGACCATTATTTCTCTTTGCTGGGCGCACTGGCTGAACAGATGGAACAGATTGAAGATCAACTCCTGGATGATCCCGACGAAGATACCTTTCAAGCCATTCATGAACTTCGGCAAAAAATTGTTTTCTGCCGTAAATCGGTCTGGCCAGCTCGCGATATGCTTAATTCGGTCATAAGGAATGAATCTCCTTTTATCCAAGAATCAACAAAAATTTATTTTCGTGATGTCTATGATCACATGGTGCAAATCATTGATAATATTGATAATTACCGCGATTTAATATTAAGCATGCACGATATGTACATGTCGCACGTAAGCAATAAAATGAATGAAGTGATGAAGGTGCTGACCATTATTGCTACCATATTTATTCCGCTTACGTTTATCGCCGGTATTTATGGAATGAACTTTGATCCCTCAGCCAGCCCATATAATATGCCCGAATTGAGCTGGTACTGGGGCTACCCTACCGCTTGGGGCATAATGATTGTTGTTGGCATTATTATGGTTGTTTATTTTAAGCGTAAAGGGTGGCTATAATATTTGTAACTAACTCGTTTAATGGTTGATATAATAAATGGACTACTATATTATATTGCGAAACTAACACACCCTTCAATCCCCTCCTCGGGAGGGGCGCCGGGGTGGGTCAATATGCCTAAAACCAGGCTCATAATTGTTTAAACTTAATCGGCAAACGCTTCTATAACTATAAAGGACCTTTGCAAAACCCTTGAAAAGTTGATCTGTCATTGCGAGCCCGCGAAGCAATCTCCCCTTGCAGGCTCTATCGGGAGATCGCCGCACATTCGTTCGCGATGACAGGTAGTTTTGCAAAGGCTTCTATAATTAACCTCAATTTAATGGAAAATTGTAATATACTTGTACCGCTCGACTTTTCGGATGCGGGAACCTACGCCCTGCAAGCGGCCCAAAAATTAGCCCGTCTTTTTAACGGCAGCATCACTCCCTTCCACTCCTATATTCCGGTTTCTGATTTTTATAACGGACCCGATATGATGGGGATGGAAGCCAGTCCTGCTCCCATGCAAGATCCGCAGCAAATGGAAGAAATGCACCGAAATCATATGCAGGAATTTACGGAAGGGAAAGTCCCGGATTCATTGCTGAATAAACCTCTTATCTCTATTGGCAACCCCGCACAAGCTATCGCCGAAGAAGCCGAGGCCTTCGATTTAATTGTTATGAGCAGTCACGGCCGTTCGGGGTTTTCCCGTCTCTTTCTTGGTTCTGTATCCGACAAAGTGCTTCGCACCGCTTCCGTGCCGGTATTAACAGTCAACAAAGAAAAGCAGTTAAAGTCACTTGATCGCATTATGCTGGCTACTGATTTTTCCGATCATTCGAAAGAATCCTTCCCGATTGCCCGGCAAATAGCAAAAAAAGCGCAAGCACAGATCGAACTTGTACATATACTCAGCTTTGACCCCGATGAGAGAGATAAACCTGAAGATTCAGCAATTTCTCGTCGTAAAAAACGTTTGGAAATACTCATCAAAGAAGAATTTAGCGAGATTGAACATTTGATTGAAAAAAAATTAATTATATCATCGAACACCCCGCATGAGGCTCTGTTGAATGAAAATCTTAACAATCCCCATGACCTTGTCATAATGTCAACGGTAGGCCGTACGGGCATCGACTACTTAATGATGGGCAGCACCACTTCAAATGTAGTGCGCCATGTTAAAAGCCCGGTATTAAGCATTAACCCAAAAAATAAACGATCAAACCGTGAAGAAGAATAACTGGTCTTCCTATTTAACCTTTGTATTCATTTTAAGTGTTATATTTCTTGCCGCTTCTTGTGATTTTGAGGACGTCTCCGGGCCAAACCCTGAACCGGACCCCGATCCAGATCCCGATCCGCCGCCGGTGGACATGACCGGCACCGTACCGCCGGATGGCATTTTAGAGACCGTTACCTGGAATATCGAATGGTATGGATCTAACGGAAAGGGGCCTTCAAATGAATCCCTTCAAACCGATAATGCAATCGTTGTTCTTGATTCACTGAAAGCCGATCTGTATGCCTTCCAGGAAATTAGAGATCAACAAGCACTTGAAAACCTTACCGGCCGCATGAAGGGCTACCGCGGATTTACGGCCGCTGAACAACCGCGCACCCAGCATACCGCTTTTGTCTTTAATACAAACACCATCGATTCAGTCTCTTCCGGGTTGATAACGGAAGGACAAAGCGATTTTGACTGGGCCAGCGGACGCTTCCCGTTTTTCTTCTCTTTCAATTACTCTTTTGAAGACATCACCATTCCGGTATATGCCGTGGTGATTCATAGCAAGGCAGGTGATGATCAGGAAGATTATCAACGCAGGCGACGCGCAGCACAAAGTTTATACACGTTTTTAACCCGCAACAAGCCCGATGCCAACATCGTGTTTTTGGGTGATTATAATGATGACGTGGACGAATCTATTTATCAGGGCAACGAAACCCCTTACCAACCATTTGTTGAAGATGAAGAGAACTTTTTTGTAGTGAGCCGGTCCATCTCCGAAAACGGACAATCATCCACGGTAAATTTCCCCGACGTGGTAGACCATATTACAGTAAGCAACGAAATGGAGGATTTATATATCTTGGGCAGCGAGGGCGCTTTTGTGCCTACGGATGATTTCATCGATAACTATGGATCAACCACTTCCGACCACTATCCCATCAAGGCTGAATTTGATATCAGATAAACGTCACTTAAGGTGTTGAGTGGTTAAATAGATCTTATGAAAATATTAAGGCCTTTATGGACCCACAACCCTCCATTTTCTTGCTTCATTTTGGTCTCGTTGCAAATCTATTGAAAATCCCCATTTAGAAAGGGACGGATTCGGGTTTTGCCGAATCCGGGGGTTCTTTAGTTATATATTGGAGGGGGCCTTTGAATTAAAAAAAGACTAAGAAAACGCCTTGAGTGGTTAAAGAACAGAAAAGAGCAATTGATTTACCTTCGGAAAATAACACACCCCTTGCACAAGGCATCCCTATGGACCTGCTAATTTTATGATTGGTGGGCTTGACAGATAACGTATGCAATGTTAGTGGTTGAAGTCCCCTCCCTGGAGGGGTGCCCCGTTTACGGAGCGGGGTGGGTCAGAGTGAGTCCAAAACCATGCTCGCAATCATTTAAAGCCAACCGTAAAACGCGTTCACTTCATAAAAAAAGGGGAGACCATTTAACCGGCCTCCCCTCTTATCATGCTTCCCAAAATTAAAATTGGAAGGTAAGCCCGGCAAAAATATTCCAATGGTTTACATTCTCCGTAATAGATTCGCTGACATCCGGGGTGCTGTAAACCGTGTTCCGGTCGTCCCATATGCCAAGCTGCCCGCCCAAATTGAGTTTCGTATTTTCTGATATTTGGGCGGTAAATCCGGCGCTGTAAAAGCGGCGATCGCCATCGAGCTCCTGATTCTCAAAATCACCGGTGGGGCTTGGATAATAGCCGTACCCTATGCGTGGCGTGAACTGCTCATTTACTTGGTACTCCAATCCAAAACGATAGTTGTACACATCCTCAAGGTTCGATTCCACAATACGATTTTCATCATTTTCGACTTGCTCAAACTCAAGCTCATCAAACTCAATGCGCCCTTCTGAATAGTCAACACGCTCGGTAGAAGCTGAAAAAGTAAGTCCGGAAAGGTTATTTAAAGTCAAACCGGCATTAAAGCGTGAAGGCCGGATGATATCATATCTGATTTCGCCCAGATCATCGCCTTCAAAAAAGTCACCGTTATCAAGCGTGGTGGTGATGAATGTGTCAAATTCTTCATCAACGGTAATGGTATTTTTGAACTGATAACCGGCGCCGATATTTATAAACGATGTGGGCTGATAAATCACCCCCAAACGAGCGCTGAATCCGGTAAACGTCTGGTTGATGGTATCTTCACTGCGTATAGTATTGATGTCGCTGTCAAACGTGCCGTCGCCATCAGAATCTATAAATTCACCGTCATAATCATTCTCGCTATCGATTTCCAGAAAATCGCGTTCATAGGTATATGTTCCGCTAATTACGCCGATGGATGCACCCACTATAAAATTCTTTAAGACCTCGGTAGCCAGGAAGGCAGAATATTCGCCCAGCGTACCCTGTTCGGTGGTCTCAAAGTTTTGATTAATACCGGCATAATCCGATCCCACCGGAAATCGTAAGATAGAAAGCGAGCGGTCTTCACCCTGCACATCATCAATGGCAAAAGCATTAAAAGCAGCGGTATTGAGTGGATCATTCAACGAAAGGGCGGCATACTTGTCGGTAAGTGTTGAAAGATTATTTCGAGCACTGCCTGAAAATGCACGGTTAAAATCATGCGTCTGGCTGTAGCCGCCGCCTACCGTTAGTTTTCCGCGCGCCGTGGGTACATTATAAACAAAACCGATATCGCCCACGCTGGCATTGTTGTCATCAAAACTGGAGGTATTGCCAAGGTAGGTGCCTTCTTCATTTACGTAGCGATTACTGAGGCTGAAGGAGAAAAAACTTTCATCAAAGAGTGCCATGGAAGCCGGATTTTCCTGATAAGCGCCAAAGCCGGTAGCATTGGTTACGCCCGGCATAACTACACCCACGGCATCCTGACTGGGATACTGCAAGCCGAAGCGCAGCACATCACCGGCGCCCTGCCCTAATGCGGACAGGCTAATACTCAACACAAACACACCGCTCAACGCTATTTTTAAACATTTCTTTCCCATAGGAATAAGGATCATTGATTAAAGTCGTAGATTATTGCTCACCTATAAAACAGGTGTGAAAGCTTAGTTATTGCCCCGGTCTCTGCTGCGGCTGCTTCCGGACGACCGGCTCCGCGAACCCGATGATGAAGACTTAGAACGGCTGCGCTTAACGGATGAACCGGATGAACTTCGGCTGCGTGAACGCCCTGAACGAACCTTTGAGTCTGATCGGCTGCTTCCGGAACGAGACCGCACACTCCGCGAGCGACTGCCGGAATTACGCACATTGCGAAAGCTGTTGGAGTTGGAAATGGTACGCTTTACTCGGTCCCAAAAACCGTTTGATGATTTTTGCCGGTTGGGGGTTCTAATATTCCGCGATCTGCGGTCCATTCGCTCTCTGTTGGCTTGATAGCTGCGCAATGCTCGTTGGCGCATTTGCTGGCGTTGGGTATGGCGCAAACCGATACGCGATATGCTTTTATCGCCGCTGCGATCTCTATCTACAGATTCCTTTCGGGATCGGGATCTGCTTTGTTTGGAATCGCGACTGCCCTCAGAACGCGAACGGCCTACAGAACCACTACTTCCGCGCGATCGTGATCCGGATGACCCGACCCGACCGGTTCCTCTGGAACGAGACCGGCCACGCTCTACCTTGGATGAACCGGATCGACTGCGTACTCTGTCGTTTGATGAGCGCGTTCTTGGGGTAGCTATGCGAGAAGTTCCTCCGCGTGTTCGCGTCCGCTTGGTACCCACTCGGCTGCTTCCATTTCTTGAACGTAATCCATATCGCCGATCGGGTTCACGGGCGCCCACATTGCTGAACCCGAAACCATTATTGCCATAAAAGTAGAAGCTGCTTCCGTAATAAGGTCGGAATCCATACCAAAAAGGATTATAGGCAAACGAGCTGTAAAACGGATCATAGTAAAAGCTGGAATAGAATGGCCGATGCCCAAATCCTACCGAAAATACAAATCGATTTCCAAAATGAGGTCGGTAGCCCGAATATCGGTAACCGAAACGGAATGATGAATTATACGAACCGTAATAACGTGGCCCGCGGTTATAGTACTGCGCATCACTATAGCCGTCTTGATAGCCTTCTTCGTAGGCATAGGGGTCACAACCGCATTCATTCCAATAATTGGCGGTTTCATAATCTTTATAATACACCGGAACGTAATTTTCGTCCTCGTAGGCACGGTTTTCATCCGTCGAAGAAGAACGTTGGCGCTCCTCAGCCGAGTATTCCCGTTCGTATTGATCTCGATCGGAAACTTTGTTCATTTTCTGCGAATACTGCAGCTGCGTATAGCAGCCGGAAAGGCCGAATACGAATAAAAGGGCGAATGTAAGCGATTTGAATTGGGACATCATGACCTCAGTTTTAAACCATTTAACAGGCTTTTTTGCTATTATAATCTAAAATAGCGCATTTACGTTTCTTCAACAATCACATAAACATGTTATACGCTTAATTTCTTGTTCGTACCCATTGTGCGGGTAACTATTGAATTAACCTGTCAGAGTCTGCAAGACCTGACTGCGTTGACTTCACACGCTGACAGGTTTAAGAAAAACCACCGAAACGCTGCCAGGTGGTGTTTTTATTTCAACCGCACTATGTGTTGTTCGTGTTAATTCCTGCATAAATCATCATATCTCTCCCTTAAGTGATTTTGCTATCACTTCAGCTTTTGAATGTACGTGTAGTTTTTTATAGATATTGCGGATGTGCGCGCGGACGGTATCGATAGAAATATCAAACCGGTCGGCAATCATTTTATAGCTGAGCCCGTCCACCAGCCCGTTCACAATATCATGCTCGCGCGGGGTCAGGTTCGATTCGGGATTTTTCTTGGGCGCATTATCCTGGAAGTGAGTAATTACCTTGCGCGCAATCTGTGGCGACATGGGCGCGCCGCCGTCAATAAGCTTTATTATTGATTCCTTAATTTCGGGAAGTGAGGTATGCTTCAATAAATATCCGGAAGCACCGGCCCGCAGGGCGTTAAATATTTTATGCGAATCATGATAAATCGTAAGCATAATGATATCCACATCAGGGTATTTTTCTTTAATCACCCCCATGCCCTTAATGCCCGACATGCCCGGCAACTGAATATCCATTAAAATAACCCGTGGCGGTTCGTGTTCTTCCAAATAATCCAGCATTTCCTCCACCGATTCCACCGCCACGGGGCAACTCAGCTCATCCTGCATATCAAGGTAGCGCTGAATGAGACCCCTTATTTTTTTATTGTCTTCGACAATACCCACAATTGAAGCCATACTTACCTCGCTATTTAAGTTAACCGTTGCTGTGAAATTTATTGATGATTGCCGTGAACCGCTACGGTAAAACCATTTTCATTTTTAAAATTAACAGATGCGTTGATGCGTTTCGCTCGCATATCCATGTTACGTAGCCCGTGCCCCGTTTTGCGTTCGTTGGGTACATCGGTGCCGTTATCATGGATGATAAGATTAAATGAATTTCCGTCCGTAGTCAAATGTACTTCCACGCGGGTGGCATTAGAATGCTTGGCAATATTATTGGCGGCCTCTTTAAAAATAAGATATAAGTTTTCTTTCATAGGCACGGTCAGCTTCTCATCCATATTCAAATCATTAAAATGATATTTAACTTCTCGATCGGCCAATACATTGTTGATGTAATCCTGCATGCGGTCGGTTAAATCGCCCAGCGTATCATTTCGGGCATCAATAGACCATACAATATCGTCGAGGCTTGATACAATTTTGCGGCTTTGTTTGCCAATATTTTGGACCGATTCTTTTAGCTCGTTGGAGGCATCGGTGGTTTGTAAAAAATCGGACTGTAAGGCAATTTCTGTTAGTGATGAACCGACATCATCATGTAAATCGCTTGCTATACGCACGCGCATGCGCTCGATCTCTACCATTTTTCGAGCCCGGTAAAAGTTATAGATGAACAAAATTATTCCCATAAGAAGGAGAACCATCAGTGCAATAAACCACCATTGCATCCAAAACGGGGCCAGCACCGTAAACGAAAGGGTAGCCGTTTTTTCACTCCATACGCCCGCGCTGTTTCTGGCTTTTACCTGAAACTGATAATCGCCCGGCAGCAGCGCCGAATAACGCACTTCGCGCTGGGCGGTTTCGCGCCAATCTTCGCCCGAATTTTTGAGTCTATACCGGTAGATTACCTGGTCGGGAGCCGTAAAATTAATACCTGTAAACTCAATTAAAATATTGCGCTCAGTGCTGGGCACTTCTAAATTTTCGGGGTTTTTAATCAATTCTTCAGAAACGCGCACATTCTCGATATGAATAGCAGGCGGCACATTATTCTCACTTTGCAAGTTGGGATTAAACCGGGTCAACCCGCTTACGGAACCAAACCACAAATTCCCTTCACGATCTTTGAATCCTGCTCCCGCATTCATTTCATTTCCAACCAAACCCTGACTTTGGGTAATCAGTTCAAAAGCGCTATTACGACCACTTGAGGTTTGAGCCTGCCGATACAATTCGTCATCAAACTTTATAACACCTTTGTTGGTTCCAATCCACAATTTGCTGTTATCACCCTCAATAATAAAATAACAAACCTCAGCCGGCAGACCATACTGTGGGGTTATTGGAGTAAAGTTTCCATTCTCAAACTTTGCAATTCCGCCAAAGGTCGAAACCCAAAGCGTGCCGTCTTCTGCTTTATGAATATCAAGCACATTGTTATTTGGAAGCCCATCCTTGAGACTATAATTGGTGAATGTCCCATTTTTATAGCTGCTTACCCCGCCGTAGGTGGCAAACCACAGCGCTCCGTCTGTTCCTTCCTCTATTGCCAAAACGGTGTTGTTTGCAAGCCCGTCTTCAACAGAAAATTGCATAAATTCATTGTTTTTAAACCGTAAAACGCCTTCACCATAGGTGGCCAGCCAGTATTCATCCAAACTACCACGCTGGTGTACCGCCCGTATTTTGCGATAGGGCAATTCGGTTTCATCGTAATTAAAGAACGCCTCATTTTCAAAAATACTGAGCCCCCAGCGCGTCCCAATAAAAAGCCGGCCGTTACTGTCGAAAGTTGCTGTATAGGTTTTGTTATCTACAAGCCCATTTTCTTCGCTATAAGTTTTAAACTCACCGTTGCTGTCCAGCCTCGAAATGCCTCCGCCGTAGGTGGTGATCCAATGATTGCCGGCTTGATCTTGGGTTATGGAAGAAATGAAGTTATTGGGCAGGCCATCTTCAATGGTGTAATTCTTGAACTGTTCCCCAAAGTAGATACTTATGCCGCCGCCAAATGTACCGAACCAAATATTGTTTTCCCGATCGAAGAGTGTGGCATGAATAATGGTATTGGATAATCCCTGCTCCATAGAATAGTTTACGAACGTTCCATTTACAAAATAGCTGGCTCCTTCTTCGGTGCCCAGCCAGGGATTGCCATCTTCATCAAGTGAAATAGATTGGATGCGATTATTTACCAGGCCCTCTTTTTCGGTATAATTGGTGAAGGTTTCACCCGTTAATTTGCTCAAGCCGCCGCGGGTAGCTATCCAAAGTGTGGAGTCATTGACGCCCAATTTAAGATCTCTTATTTTATTGTCCGGAAGCCCATGAACGGTAGTGTATGATCTAAAACTTCCATTTTTTAAACTCGTTAGCCCTTCTCGCGTACCAAACCAAAGCGTACCGGCCGCATCTTCTTTGATACTGCGGACCCGGTCACCCGCCAGCCCGTTAACGGAAGTGTACTGAATAAGGAACTGATTATTCTCATAATGCCACACGCCCTCTCCGTCGGTGGCAAACCAATAATCGCCATTACGGTCCTGAAACACATCAAGCACCGCGCTTGATGACAGCGGTTGCAGCGCTGAAATCGTTTTTATGCTGTCCTCTTCTATTTTGTTGACTCCTGCGCCGGTTCCGACCCAAATATTACCGGGTTGATCCTGATAAAGGCTATGAATTTTATTATTCAACAGCCCGTCTTCTTCATAATAATTTTTGAATGTTGCCCCGTCAAAACGGTTCAACCCATAGCCGGTAGCAATCCAGATATACCCTTCCTCGTCCTGTATGAGATCGTTTACCACCGCTTCACTCAAGCCTTTTTCGATAGAATAGGTACGGAAAGGCAAGGTCTGGGCCTGTGTCAGAGAAGCCGCTGCAAACAAAATAATTGATATGGACAGAATCTTTTTCATACTCCAATTTAACAATTGCCGGACGATAGTATAAAACTGATATACAAACACGTTTATCAGTTAAAAGAAAAAAAGTCCAATAATTTTCAAACTTCGGAAATAACACATCCTTAATCCCCTCTTGCCGCAGGCATTCCTTCGGAGCAAGAGGGGAGATAAATGGTCCCCTCCTCGGGAGGGGTGCAGGGGTGGGTCAGTATATGGTTAAAATCAGACTTCAAATCGTTTAAACTTAGCCGATAAATGCGTTGTACATAGTTAACCGGTGTCAACACATTGTATAACAAAAAAAGCTCCTGTGCGGAGCTTTTTTCTGACATCAAAATTGTGCGTAAAATTTACCCTAAATAAGCACGAAGTGCAGCGCTACGGTTGTGGTGGCGCAGTTTACGAAGCGCTTTTTCTTTAATCTGACGTACACGTTCACGGGTCAGGTCAAAACGCTCGCCTATTTCTTCAAGCGTGAGGGAATGCTCTCGGCCAATACCAAAATAAAGGCGTATTACCTCTCCTTCTCGGTCGGTAAGCTTTGATAGAGCACGCTCAATCTCTACTTTCAGCGATTCGCCCATCAGGTCGTTGTCCGGATCGGGCGTTTCTTCGTTTTCAAGTACATCAAGCAGGCGGTTATCTTCACCCTGTGCAAAAGGGGCATCAACGGAAAGGTGGCGCCCAGAAATTTTAAGCGTGTCGGCCACTTCCGAAACCGTCATATCCAGACTTTCGGCCAATTCTGCAGCCGAGGGTATGCGCTCATATTCCTGTTCAAGCTTACCCAGTTCTTTTCCAATTTTATTCAGCGCGCCTACCCTGTTGAGGGGCAAACGAACGATACGGCTCTGCTCGGCCAACGCCTGCAAAATAGACTGACGAATCCACCATACGGCATATGAGATAAATTTGAATCCGCGGGTTTCATCAAATCGCTTGGCCGCTTTAATCAACCCGAGATTTCCTTCATTAATAAGGTCGCCCAGTGAAAGCCCCTGGTTCTGATACTGTTTGGCAACCGAAACAACAAAACGCAGGTTTGCCTTGGTGAGATCTTCAAGTGCACGCTGGCTTCCTTTCTGGATCTCTTTTGCAAGACGAACTTCATCTTCCGGGGTGATGAGTTTTTCCCTGCCTATTTCCTGTAAATATCGATCTAACGATTCTGACTCTCGAGTAGATATACCTGAACTTCTGGCCACAAGTAGTAAGTTTTAATTAATATTTATGCCGTAATAAACACAGAATGAGCATCTCAGCAAATTGAAGTTTGCTTTACATTAATGCTAACGAATTTAAAACGGATTTGTTGCTGATATGGTTCTTGAACATCGGAATAATATAAAGGTTTTTTAGGATAAAAGGAAGGATGAAATGATATGGATGATCACGTTTTTTCTCGGAGAAAAGATTGTCCCGTAAAATCAGACTTATAATTAAAAAAGTGAGCTGCGCTGACGGCTACATCGCTGAACGTTTCCCGGGTTTCCAGATTTTTCTTCACCGCCCTGTTCTTTGGATAAACCAAAAGCGGAACAAACTCGCGGCTGTGGTCGGTACTGGTTGAGGTGGGATCATTGCCGTGATCTGCGGTAATAATAAGCAGATCATCCTCTTTAACTTTTTTAAGAATCGCCGGCAGTGCGCGGTCGAACTCTTGCAGGCTCTCGGCAAAACCTTTGGGGTCTAAACGGTGCCCGTATTTTTGGTCGGTATCAATAAGGTTTACAAAAACAAAGCTATTCTCGGCGGCACTCATCAGGCTAAGCAGTTGAGAAATGCCCTCGGCGTTGCTTTTGGTGCGGCGGTACTGGGTAAACATCTCTTCATTGAATAAATCTACCACCTTGCCGATGGAATAGGTTTTTATGCCTGCATCATAGAGCTGCTGAATAATATTTTCGGCCGGCGGCGTTCGGGAAAAATCATGCCGCTGATCATTATCGCGCTCAAATGCACCCGATTTTCCCTCAAACGGACGCGCAATAACCCGCCCCACTCCATGCTCATCCACCAGTACGTTTTGCCGGGCAAATTGGCACCAATCATACAGCGTTTTTACCGGCGTAAGATTTTTATGGGCAGCTACCTGAAAAACACTGTCGGCCGAGGTGTACACAATGGGCGCTCCGGTTTGCAGATGTCCCTCACCATAATCAGCAATTACTTCGGTGCCCGAATAGGGTTTGTTGCAGAGCACATCTTCAACCCCGATGCCTTTGCAAAAGGCCTGAATAACTTCTTCAGGAAAGCCAGCCGGGTAGGTAGGAAACGGTTGCTCAAGCTGAATGCCGGCCAGCTCCCAATGGCCGGTAGTTGAATCTTTCCCGGCCGATACCTCACGCATTTTACCGTACGCTGCATCAGGGGTGGTTACTTTATCAACCGAAGCTAACGGGATGATGTTTCCCAGCCCCATTTGCTGCAGGTTGGGAAGCCGGCACTGGGTCTGCTCACATACATGGCCAAGCGTATTTTCGCCTTCATCTCCATATTCGGCGGCATCTTCCTGCGCCCCCACGCCCAAACCGTCAATTACAATCACATAACAATTTCCCATAGAAAAACTTTTTTACCTTGCGTTTACTTTCTGCGACAATACTCGCCTAACCTGCGAAAGCACTTGATAGGAATCGGTGCTTTCGGCCGATAGTGCAGTGGTAGCAATACGCAATTGCGATTGAATCTGTTTGCCATTTCTCATTTCAAAAGGCCTGCTAAACTGCTGTGTGATCTGATCTACCCAGTGTTCAGCTGCATTTGAATCCTTGCTTTGAAGCATCACCAAATACACGTAGTCCGATTGATAGCCTACAATACCGGGTATGCCAAACCGATTGGGATTCAAGGCTTTCACCACGTCTTTTTGCAGCAAATTAAGATCTTCGAGGCGCAACTGCGTTCTTATTTCAGATAAATCTGCCAGTGTTACCAGCCCAATCCAAGTGTGCAATGCCGATGAGTTTGACTTAAGCCGCTGAATTTCTGTGTCAATAGTCCGCTCCCATAAGTCAGGTATGTAGGCTCCATATTGATTGGTCAGCAGATAATCATCCTCTTTTTTGTTAAGTCGCGCCTGAATCTTCAGGCCGGTTAATCGCACCGCATTAATAAGTTTATGCTTGGTTGATTCTTTGAACACCAGCGGGTTTTGCTCATAAACCAACACCACGCCCTTGCGGTGCTCGTTGAACTTGATGGGAATAGCAAGCGTAGCCCCTTGGGTGTAAAGCTCGCGCGGAGACACCCGTTTAGGATTTTTATTGAAATGAATGGCAAATTCAGGCTCCCCACTTTCTAAGGCATTCCAGGCCACGGTGCGTTCCTCAACCGGCATACCCACAGGCAGCGGCCGCTGTGAGAATGTAGAATTCATTACGGTTGACCACTGCTCCATCCCATTTGCAATGAGCGACACGCTGCCCTCTCCTGCCAGGGTTTGCAGTGTTTGCATCATACCATTGAGCAATTCTGCAGGATGCCCAGGCTGTTCAATAAAATTCAGGCTGTTTTCATAGTCAACCCACTCCTGCTGGTTTTCCTGCAAATCGCTGATTTCAAGATAGGTATTAAACACATTACCCAAAGCGTTGGTGTACGCATGAATGACCTCACTCTGCTCTTCGCTCGATGCTTTATTTTTAGCCTCAAGCACCGTAATGGCTACGGTTTCTTCATTATTCGTGAACGGAAGCAGGGTTATATAATTAACCGGCAGACTATTTCCCTGATAGTGGCTTAGCAGTTCTGCTTCAATATCTTTGCCCGCTTTTAGGGTAACCGCTTGGCTGATGTCTTTGTAAGCCTCTAAAAAATGACCCTCGAATTGGAGCCGAT
>Ga0306867_1000390_pt1 | contig 25319 bp, 15 predicted proteins | sample AntRauTorckE6831_FD_190432 | JGI IMG/M metagenome (GOLD analysis project Ga0306867, IMG submission 190432) | Saline lake microbial communities from Rauer Islands, Antarctica - Metagenome Torckler E6 #831 (v2) (version 2) | ecosystem: Environmental > Aquatic > Non-marine Saline and Alkaline >...
TCAATCGGTCATGATTTTTATTCTATTTATTGGTGTAAATATACAACTTATTTATCTGTTATTGAAATGTTTATGCGAATTATTTGCACTTTTTATGAACTATTTTATAGTCGTAAAGTAGAATTATCAAAAAGGAAGAAATAGATAATTACCGGTTGAACAAAATCCTATGTACTTATCAACCGATTTGTGTGTTTGTGAAACTTGTCTTCTTTACTGAATGTTCTCTTTTTTATGTCTGTTTGCATCATTACTAATTTTTATCTATAATTATGTCAGACTTATTTCGGGGCCTTTACACTTACTCTCCTGCCACTTCAAAATCTGTATGCGCCGTATTACCTTCTTTGTCGGTGAGGGTGAGGATATGTTTTCCGGGAGCGGGATGGATTGCCAGCTGGTGCTCTCCGGTGGTTGCTCCGTAATATGTTCTGTCAATAAACCAGAATACGGTGGCCTTAGGGTTGCGGTGGGCGGCTTTAAACACCACCTTCCCCGGCGACCCGCCCAGTTCAGTAGGAATAAAAACTTTCGACCGCTTTTCGGGATAGATTATCTCCATCACTTTCTCCCTTGCATGTTGCGTACAAGCACTACTTAGCGGTGGCAGCGACGTATAGGACGCATTGGCGCGGCGATAGTACCACTCCATTACCGGAGGCAGCACAAACCAGGGGGTGTGCACCATCTTATCGGCGGGATAGCATGAGGCATCCACCCGGTAATTTTGTGTGCTGTCGAGGTGCACCAGGCGATGATAGGGACATACGCTGCTGAGGATACCGTTTTCCGGGATTAGTACCGTATCGGCAGGATGACAGTAAGGTCCGGCAAGGTGGCCACTTTTTGGGCATACCTCCGCTTCGATCAGCTCATCCCATGGGCGTTTAAACCAGGTAGTGGCAGGCAGCAGCCGAAACAAGTCCATCATAGCCGGCGCTGCTGCCGAAAGCCCCGTCAGGCCGGGACGCCCTTCCCCATCGGCATTTCCTGCCCATACCGCCACCACATATTGCGGTGTAACTCCGATAGCCCACCCATCGCGAAAGCCGAAGCTGGTACCCGTTTTCCAGGCAATCTTCCGCGAGGAGGTGAAAAATTTCCAGCCACTTTCCTGCTCCGGCCTGTCGGGATTAGTCAGAGTCTCAAAGGTTGTATAGATGGCTGCCGCCGAAAGCACCCGCCGACCTTTTTTGGCGATAACGGCGGGAGGTGTGTCTGTGTAGTGCGGGAGGTGAAAGTCAGCGCCCAGGTATTGTTTGTCGCTGTTGAGATGCATGAGCACCCTGGCCATAGAGGCATAGGCGCCGGCAAGCTCCCAGAGAGTGGCTTCTGACCCACCCAAAATCAGTGACAAGCCATAATGTCCGGCGGGCCGGGTAATAGTGCTGAACTCCAGCGTGTGCAGCAGGTGGTGAAACCTTGACAAGCCATACTGCCGTAACATCCTCACCATAGGCACATTCAAAGAGCGGTAAAGCACTTCACCGGCATGCACTGCACCGTCGTATCGGTTGCTAAAGTTTTTGGGCGAATAGCCGTCAAGGTTAAAAGGCACGTCAGCCACCAGCGTCTGCGGCAGGATCAGCCCCTCCTGCAGCATGGCGGCATACAGGAATGGCTTGAGGGTGGAGCCGCTGCTTCGGGGTGCTTCCACCACATCCACTTTGTTCTGGTGCCGGTTATCCTGATCCGTAGTATTACCGATATATGCCATCACTTCCCCGCTTTCCACCTCAAGAATCAAGGCTCCCATGTTGTGGATATTATTGGCTTCCAGGCGCCGGTGGTGCTGCTGAACGACCTCCTGAGCCTTCTGCTGTAGCGGCAACCTCAGGGTTGTAGTGATACGCTGCCCCTCCTTTCCATCCCGCACCACCCTGTTGAGCAGGTGTGAAGCCTCCTGAGGCAGCGGCAGCGGAATGCCCGGCAGGGGCTCATCGCATGCCAGCCGGTGTGTGAGGCTGTCGATAATCTCTTTTTCGAAGAGTCTTGTCAGAAGCCTGTTGCGCTTATCCCTGAAAGCTTTTTCATTTTTTCCCGGCCGTACCATTGAGGGTGCGTTGGGCAATACGGCCAGTGCGGCGGTTTGCCCCCATGAAAGATTTTGCGGCGGCACCCCAAAATAGCGCCATGCAGCGCCATCCAGCCCCACCACATTTCCCCCGAAAGGGGCATGGGAGGCATAGAGCGTCAGTATCTCTTGCTTACTGTAGCGCAACTCAGCGCGCACGGCAAGCGCCGCTTCAATAATTTTTTGGATAACCGTTCGCGGTTTCTCCTTCCGCGACAAGCGTATCACCTGCATTGTGAGGGTGCTGGCTCCACTGACCAGGCGACCCTGCGAAAGGTTCTGCCACATCGCCCTTCCCACTGCCACAGGGTCTATTCCGGGATGGGAGAAAAACCGCTTATCTTCGAAGGCAAGGACTGCCGCCACATATTTTTCGGGCAGAGTGTCGGCAACCGGAAAACGCCACTGCCCGTCGCCGGCAATGCGGGCACCCATCAGGCGCCCATCCCTGTCTTCCAGCACCGTAGAGGTGGGACTATGAAAAAGAGGCTGTGGCAACGCGAAAAGGTACCACGCCACCACACCTATCCCTATTATCCCTAAAAGCCATCGCTTTACGCTCATCGATAAAAATTTTAAAGGCAGTGCTATTTCTCCATCCCCGGCTTTACCACCTCTACCCACTGTCCGGGCTCATAGGCTTTTATGGAGTTGTCGTACATGGACTTACAACTAATTCCCGGCAGGTAATACTTGCCGGTGTAAGCTGCATTGATCTTAAAACGGAATTTTTTTGTCTGATGCCTGTCAAGATCGAAATAGGTATAGACCCTGTCGTCCCGGATATCGCGATACTCCGGCGCATCGGCTCCCTCCGGCGAGTCAAATGACGACAATCGTGGATTTCTTATCTCCCATCCTGCCGGCACAATCTGCGTCAGGGCCATCTCCCTGAAATCTCCCCATACGCCGGGGTGCGCCACTTTGACTTCCACCTCCAGGTCGGTTCCCCGCACCACCGCAGAAGGATCCACCGGATTTCCCTGCAGATCCCTGTAAGCCACCTCCATAGACAGCTTATTCCTGATTGGCTCCTCTTCTCCTGCCACAGGCACGCCCTTTTCGAGCAGCGAGATAAAGAGTGTGCCTTGCCCGTTGTTGGTGAGTGACACCTTGCCGCCGGGAGATTTCTCTGTATCCGGCGCAAGCCGTAACAGTGGCTTGTCGGAGACCACATTTTCGCGACTTGCCTGGTTAAAGCTGTATCCCAGGTTAATTGTTTTGTGGAGCTTCATTCCCAGGGCAAATTTGCCTACTGCCAGCAGCGCATAGGCCGCAGACTGCGTGCTATGCCAGCTATTTTCCGAGAGTTTACCTGCTATCTCCCTCATCAGGGTCATCCCGCGCTCTTTATCCCCCATCACGGTCATCGTCTCAAGGATCATAGCCATATCGCGTAAGCCGGAACCGTAGGTGGGCCCGGGATTTTCGTAAGTCTTAGGCTCTGTGGCCAGGCGCCCGGTAAGCTTTTCAGCCACACGCTGCTTGCCATCCAGCGCATAGGCTGCTGCCAGCCGCCACAAGGCATTCTCTTCCAACGCTTCCTGCTCCCGCAGGCGGTTCATATCGCCTGCCGAGGCCTCCCCGGCCAAAGCCATCGTATACAGGCGGTAAGCCTGCACCAGCTCTTTGTCGCCCCGCAGGTTCCGGGCCGAAGACCAGTTACGTGCTGCCCGCTGCTGGTACGAAAGCCAGCTACGCACCAATTCTTCAGGTACATGATATCCTTTGTTGCGCGCTTCGAGGAGGAAATGCCCTGCATAGTTGGTACCCCATTCATTTACCCTTCCGTTGGCAGAGGGCCAGTAGCTCATCCCGCCGTTATCCTGCTGGAATTTTTTTACCGCATTAACAGCGGATATAATATTGTCCTGCACTTTCTTTTTCCTTGCGGCGGACAAATCTGTCAGCGCCGGCAGGTAAAGTTGTGGAAAAGCTCCGGAGACCACCTGTTCTATGCAGCCGTGATGATAGGTGATCAGGAAATCGAGCCGCTTCTCCAGATTCAGGGGCACTAAAGCCGAAGCTTCTACAGAAATCTCATTTGTGCCTGCGATACCAAAAGACTTAAATGGCATCTCTATAGTGCTGCCGGGCTCCAGTGTTTTATGCGTGGCCTTCGTTACCGGCGGATTCGATGGCAACACGTTCATCTCTATATGGTCTTCGGCCTTATGACCGCCACCGGCCACTGACACATCAATTGTGCCCACACCAAGCTGCTCCTTTGCCTTCACGCTGAATACCACGATTTTTTCTCCGGGTTCATTAAAAAATAGCTTCTGCTGATGCTGCCCCTGCAAAACGAAAGCTTCATTGACCTTCAAATCAACTGTCACCTCTCCCAGGCCCTCCTCCATGGCAATCACCGTAACAGGCACATCCATGACGTCTCCCGGCTTGATGGTGCGTGGTGCTGTGGCAAGAGTCATCAGCGCCTTTTTGACGGGCGTGGTTTCCTGAGCGCTTCCATACCTTCCGCTGCGAGCAGCCACCACCATAGTCCTTACAGAGCCTACATAGTTTGGCATGCTGAAACGATGCGTTTTGGTGGCGTTTTTGTTTAAGCTGAAGGGGCCAAAAAACTCCACCACGGGCTTAAAACGGTTTGCAGACTTATCGCCTGCATCAGGATTGATCTCTACGCCTCCCCCGGGTTTGAGCAATGCGGCATAGCGTCCTGAAAAGGCGCCTATCACTTCGTCGTAGAGATCCCAGGTCTTCACTCCCAGCGCACGCCTTGCATTAAAATACTTCCGGGGATCCGGAGTAGCGAAGGCGATAATGTCCAGCAGTCCTTCATCGACCACTGCCAGGGTGTACTCCATCGGGAGGCCCTCTTCTTCGGAAACAGTGATCTCCACAGCCTGCCCGGGCGCCAGCTCCTCAGGCATCTCAATCTGAGGGTTCAGATACGACTGCGGATCCTCAACAAAAAGGGGCTCCACGCCATACAGCCTTACAGGGCGGTCGTTGGCGGTTTGGTTGTGAGGCTGTATCAGCGATACAAACACATAAGCATTTGGTGCCATGTCAGCGGTCACCTCAAAAGAATAGTTGGTAAACTGATCCGTACCTTCAATCCATTCCGAGTGCAGAATACGGCTGCTGTTCTCAACGGAAACGAGCATGGGGCTCCCTTCCGATGCCGGTATCTTCAGGCTTGCCCGATCGCCGGGGATATATTTCTCTTTATCCAGACTAAAGGAGAGCATAGCCGCTCCTCCCGGAGTGTCATCGCTGTTGCTCTCCCACCAGCCGGGATAGTCCATCATCACCACCTGTCCGGCGCTGTGGCCACTCTCCACATCGGTAATGCGAATAAAGACGCGGCCCCAGTGGCGCTCAGAAAGCTTCAGGGAGTAACTGCTTGTCCCCTCCTCAGTAATCATCAGGTGCTCATCGACAAGCTCCCCGTGGCGGCTGGCTACAAACCTCGACAAATCGTCGTTAGTACGGTTCTCCCACCACCATTCCCAACTCATTTTGTACACCTGCACGTTCACCTTCCGGGCAATGGGCTCGCCCTCTTCATCGAGTGTGACAACAGGTATCTGATGTTCCTGAACGGAGCTGAGCGCTCCGTTCCACCCCTCTCCTTCAGGCACCATTAACCCCACATAGTGGCTGAACGGGGAATATTTGATGGTGGTTGAGGTGGTGCTGAACTCACCGGAATGTTCGAAAGCACGAACCCTGAAACGCCCTGCCATAAATCCGGGAGCACGATCATCCATCCCAATATCAAAAGAAAATTTTGCTTTCCCATCCTCATCGACTTTTCCATCAAAAACCATTTCCGATTGCTGGCGGAACTTCTTGGTGGGGTCGGTGAAAGAATAGTTTTCATATCTGTTAAAAGTAGTTTTTGCAGGCATCATTTTCATCTCCACATCTGCCTTTACCTTGCGTGCCACAGTGCCGTGCAGCCACTTCACCGACAAGGCGCCTTCCACATCTGTATCGTCATGGCGGATCATGTCCTGCCCGAAGTCGAGGTTCATTTTCAGCCGGTTGGGCTTGATAGTCTCTATCCTAATCCCTTTAGAAAAGACCAGCCCACCTATGGTCGCTTTCAGGCGATATCTCCCGGTAACAGCCTCCTTTGTAGTTTTTCCGCGGAAAACAAACAAACGCTTAGCGCTGAGTGGCGTCACTTTGCGCGATACCAGGCGGCCCTGCGGGTCGCTTAGTTCAAACACAACAGGATGCTTAGCCGGCAGGATATTGTTTTCATCCTCCAAAATCAGGCTTACAAAGAGCGAATCACCCGGACGCCAGACATCACGTTCTCCGTAAAGGAATCCTCTTATTCCTTTTTCGGCTGAGGAGCCGCCCACATCAAACATGCTCGTAGACAGTGAAGAGCCGTCATCAATACGCAGGTAACCAAATACATCGTCCTTACGCGCCATCACCAAAAACCCTTCGCCTTTAAGCGACACGTTCGCACTTCCATGATCATCAGTAGTTCCTATCCCGACTCGTCGTTTTTGAAAATTAAAAACCTCAATTTCCACACCTGAAACGGGTTGTGTTGTAGTTATATCCCGAACAAAAATCCGGAGTTCATCTGTCTCGCCTTGTTTGGCAATAATTCCTAAGTTAGAGGCGAGCACATTTTTTGATACCGCACGGTTGTAGTGCATGTAATAAGCATCGCTGCAAGGGTTGTCCCGGTTTCGCCAATCGTAAGAGCGATCATAATCCACGTGGTTAAAGCCATTCCACTTCCAGTAGCCAACATCATTGGCATTGTTTTCCACGATGGTGAAGCCTGTTTCCTCCGACACCTCTTTTTGGATTTCCGCTTCTCCCGGGCAATTATAGAGCGACTGCGCACGATCGAAGTTCAGTTGCACCTGGTAGATTGCTCCGGGTTCGGGCCTGATAAATTCTGCCAAATCCAGGCTGAACGTGTTCCATTGTGTTAACGGAACAGTTGCTTCCTTATCCAGTGGCATATCGTCCTGGTACACGATGCGCCCCACACGTTTCAGCTCATCGTCACCGCCATACTGATTTACCTGAAAAAACTGATGAATATTTTTTTCAAAGATTCGTATGATGCGAACGTTCACGCCTTTTAGACTCACCGCCTTAAAAGGCAATACCAACCCTTTTGACGAGGGCAGGACGCTCCCTTTTCCGGTAAAGGCTATCTGAGGGACAGGAGTTTCAAAAAGCAGGGTTGACTGATAAGCAGCATCCAAAGAAGTTCCAGCCGCATTTTTGATTGTTTTATCAATCTTCAGCTGACTTTCTCCTTCAATCCGCATATCAGGGAATATTTTCAGCACGTTGCCCGACACAGCAAAACGAATTCCAGCGTTTTCCTCCAGCCGGACTAATCCGCGCAGGTCTTGTCCGGCATCCAAAGGGTCGGAAAAGCGGATTAAAACATGTTGATCCGGCTCCCGGACCACCGATACATTCATCACTTTGAAAACATTCAATGGGGGTATGTCATACGTTTTCTCCACGTTCTTTTCTGCATGGAATGCTTTACCCTGAAAACGCATGCTTACCTCAGCACTGTTTTCTTTTCGCTCCACAGAATCAATAATAAAGTAATGCGTTCGGCCATCTGCTGTGGAATTCCAGCTCACCGGCAAACGCTTGCCTTCCTGTTCAGCCACCAGAAAACCATCAAGCCGGTCTGTTTTCACGAAGTCAGCACTTGTTATCTCTCCTTTTAGCAGCTGTTTACTTAAATCATTTATGCTATAGGAAGAAATGCCTTTAATTTCCACCGCAAAATTTTGTGGTACGGTCTTAAAATCAAAAACAAAAGACTGATATTTTTCAGGCACCTGCACAAGGTCACCCAGCTTAAAGGTAGCTTCAAAGCGTGTATTGGACTGTAGGTGCTCATCAGGAGTAAACACCAGTGTATGCTCGTCGGGGAAAGTCGTTTTACCTTTAATGGACGGCTTAAAGCTGAGAAGCTTTCCGGCCCTCTTCTGCTGTTCATCACTGAGCGGTTTATCAAATACAATTTTAATTTTGGATTGTGAAGAAATTATTCCCGATGTGAACGCAGAGATATAATCGGAGAAACCAATATCAACGGTTGTAATCTGTTCTTTATTTCTGTTGCACCCTGCAAGAAAAATGCTCAAAAGCGCGATGGCCAGGTAAAGGTTTTTATTTTTCATGGAATCGGTGTTTGTTTTCAAGACAAATAATATAAAGATGTGTTTTCATCCAATGGATCGTCCTGACGAATATATCACTAATTGCTTATATTTTTGCTATATTGTGACGAAAAAATCATGCAACGAAGCGCTACAGTTGTCTTTATTCTTCTCTTCGCTGTAATTTTTGCCCAAGGGCAACATCAGCCTTTATGGGAACGTGATGACCCTTTGCAACTGGTGTTGGAAACCAACTTCAAGAAAATCCTGAAAAAGGTAAAGACACTGGACGAACGCATGGACGGGTATTTAAAATACACGGATTCAGCGGGCATTAACGTTGCTATTCCGGTGCAAACAGAACCCCGCGGCCATTTCAGAAGAGATCCGGGTAACTGTCGTTTCCCACCGCTTTCCTTAAAATTTCCGGAAAAGAATAGCGGTTCTGTATTTGAGAATATTACGAAGCTCAAGTTGGTAACACATTGCAAAAGAGGTAAAAACGGAAAGCATCTCGTTGCCAAGGAGCTTCTTTGCTACCGTTTTTTCAATGTGCTCACCGACAGCTCATTCAGGGTAAGGCCTGCTTTTATTACCTATGTAGACTCCCAAACAAGAGATACACTCGAAACTCACTTTACCTTTTTTATTGAACGCACGCGCGATATGAGGGAACGACTGGGTACTGAGCAGATGGAAAACGACTATTTTAATATTAAGTGGCTTGATGACTATCAGGCTGCACGCCTTAGCCTGTTCCAGTTTATGATTGGCAATACAGATTGGTCGGTATATCAGGAACACAATACCAAAGCCATGAAAAATGAGCATATCCGACTGGCCATCCCTTATGATTTTGACTGGAGCGGATTTGTGGGTGCTCCTTATGCCAGGCCACATCCCAAATTCCCGATAAAGGAAGTAACGCAACGCCACTACATCGGAAAGAAAATCGAGCCCTCTACTTTAAAACTGGTCATTGAAGAGTTTAACGGACATCAGGAAGCTTTTGCAGGTATAATCGATAAGAATCCGGTATTAGATGATAAAGCAAAAAGGAAATGCATGGAATATCTGGAATCCTTTTACAAAATCATTAATGACCCAAAAATCCTTAACAATTATTTGGAGAAGGACTAATGGTTTACCAGACGCTCATATTCTTTTTCTGAAATCCGCTGCCCATCGCGGCATATGGGGCAGTAATAAAAATATTTTTTCTTCACGGGTAATACAGGGACAAAAAAGAGACTTGCCCTCATGACTTGCTTGGCAGCTACCCATCGCTCCACATTGCCGCAACGCTGACATTTCTGTACGCTGTTTGTTTGCGTTTCTTCAACTTTTCCATCGTCCAAACCAAAAATAAAAATCATATACTATTTCTCCTAAGCATTTATTTTTAACCAGTGCTCCAGCAAAATTAACACAGCATCCACCGCAAATATCAAGAGCAGGCCAAGTTCTTTTTTCAGTTTTACCTGCCTGACGATTCCGGCAAAACCAACCAACAAAACAAACGCCGACATTAACAAGGTATTGCCATGCCAGTGCATGGTTGTCCACAGCCAAAAAGTGAATGTGGCCACCGCCATCAGGCTGATGGTAGAACGTTGCTGAAAAGATTTTCGTTTAGCCACCAACCCATAAATCAAAGTCGCCAGGGTTGCCGCCATATAAGCGTAAAGCCCAAATTCTGACCAGGGCTGAGGCGCAAAAAGCAGCAGCAGGGCACCTAGTGTTAACCCCCAGGTGATACCTGATATGGAGCGGTTTTTTATCCTGAAGGCCCAAAAGTTAGCAAAAACAAGTGTTAGCAGTAAAACCAGTTTAATAATCATGTCCTTTAGTTTTGTTTCTTAGTCAAATATAGTACATAATTTCTTTAAAAGTTGTGTGCCGCAGCATAAAAAACCGCCGGCAGTGTGAGGCTTCCGGCGGTTCAAACGAGCAAGGACGAGGTTTGGTGTTTAAATTAGCGGTTGAGAAGGATATTATGAAAGTCTGATCTTTTTCCTCTTCCATTCTTAGTTGTTTCACATTATGAAAAATGAAAAGGCTGATAACAGAAAATGACTAAATGGAAATAAAAACCTTGTCAGGATTATAAAACTAAAAAACCCACCCCGAGGGGCAGGTTATTACTCTTTAGCTGAAAATCGACTTTCTAAAAAGAAAGCGCAAAAGATTTTGCCCGTCCGTTGGCGGCGTTCATCATCATAATGTGTGGCTTGTTGCCTACATAATAGACTTCAAAGCCTGTCCAGCCCTTTGACCATTGCGCTTTGTCTTTCACTTGCTCCCCGATGGAACCATCGGAGTTCATCCTGTAAATCTGGTAATGGCCCGATTCTTTTTTAAACTCAAACATGTAAGTATTTCCGTCAAGTCGGAAAAAGGCGAAGTTTGTCCACCCACTGTAGGTTTTCCGGTCAAACACGGGATTGCCACCTTTACTCAGGTTCCAGACTTTCGACTCTCCGGAACTGATGTTATGGCAAAAAACAAAGTTCTGTTCACCGACTTTAAAGGTCTCGATTTCATCATAGCCTTTACCAAGTGTGACATTCCACTTCCAGTCGACCTTCATTTGTCCGGATGACAATGTTTGTTTTGCATCGTGGGTTGTTTGTGCGTAATTTTCCATCAACCCGAAAAAAAGAAAAATACTAATAAAAACAAGAATACGGTTTTGCATAAGATTTTTATATTTGATTCATGAATCGAAATTAAAGTACTTAACATGATTAGTTGCACGAACCGTCGTCAAATGAAAGAGGCAATGCCTGAAATAATTTAAAACACCCATCCCGAGAGCTGTTGGGAGCATGATTAAATCTTGTATTAAAGAAGATCAACCATACTTAAATTTTTAAGCAGATGAATTCCCTGCAGGAATCTGCAAGGATTTTTCATGATGGAGCACTAAAAAATCAATATTCAGAAACAATATTTCCAGTCAGGCGCATCAGCTCGGTTTGCGCATCAATCAGATTATAAACGGCCTGTAGTTTGCTTAAGGCGGTGTTCAGGTATGCCAGTTGAATATCACGGTAATTAAAGGAATTAATCGCTCCGGCTTTAAACCGCTCTTCAGCAATCTGCATGTTTAAACGCGCCGCCTCCTCGTTTTCAACAGCTACATCAAAAAGTTGCTTTCTTACTTCATAGAGCTCAAAAGTATCTCTCAGGTTACGGCGCTGGCGGTTCGTCATCTCTTCGGTCTCAACGGCACTAATCATTTTTTCTATCTCCGCATTTTGTATCGCCCTGCGGGTGTTGCCACCATCGAAGAGGTTGAAGCTGAGGGTAAAATTAGCGTAGTAAGCGTAAGAATCAGAGGTGGATGCCGGCGTGCTTTCAGAATTTACCCTGGAGGTGCTGTAATCAATACCTGAATTCAGGCGCAGGGAAGGATAGAGAGCGCTCTTTTCAATATTCACATTTTTCTTCAGGATCTCCTCATTAATAAACTGGTTTTGCAGGTTCCGGTTATCCGCAAGCATTTTTTGTTCCAGCTCCTGCAGGTTGTATTGCTCATAAGAAGGCGTCAGGGTGCCCGTAATTTCATAGCTGGCGCCCACTTCTTCTGCCATCAGCTGGTTGAGATTCCGCAAAGCATTGCGGTAATTGTTCTTTTGCAGGATAAGGTTAGAAGAGTCGCTCAGATAAGCTGTCTTCGCCTGCAACACCTCAAAAGTGCCGGTGGTTCCCAGCGCTTTCTGCTGCTGCTCATAGGCATACCTGTCGCTCGACAAATCTTTGACCTCTTCGAGCACCTTTACCTGCTCACGGGCCAACAACGCCCGGTAATAAGCTAAAACCACGGCCTGCAAGGTGTTTTCTATCACCAGCCTGGCGTTCCCTTCTGACAAATGCTCCAGTTCTGCCAGCTTCTCTTTGCTGATGCGTGCTGAGAATCCATTAAAGATCATGTAGTTCAGAGAAACATATGGCGCCAGGCTGTGCGTAGCCGCTTTCTGCTGCCTGCCGTCTTCGTAACGGTTTACATTGGTTGCTCCCACATCAATGCCGGGAAAAGCGCCCACTGTACCCCAATTATTGTTGTTGCGGGCAATACGCAGGTCCAGGTCGGTGACCTGCACCTGATAGTTGTTTTCCAGTGCTTTTGCGATGGCTTGCTGCAGGCTTAGCTTTTGCTGCTGGCCCTGCAGGGCCGTAACCCAAATAGCGCCCGCTATCATTAATACTACCCGGAGATATTCTTTACACTTCATGGCTATTCTATTTTTCTGTTTTGATGGATAATCGCTTTTTCAAGGCTCTCGCGCGAAGGCCGCTCTGAGAGGTGCTTGCGCTGCTGCTCCGTAAGCTGTATATTCCGCTCACCCATTTTCAGCCACAGCTTATAGCGCCGCATACCGTAAGCTATAGCCATCTTCATATCATTTTTCAGTAAGATAAGCACCGGAAAGAACATAAGAATGAACGCTGTACCCACCAGCACCCCGTAAGCAAGGGTGATAGCCATAGGCTTCAGAAACTGCGCCTGGAAACTGGATTCCAGAATAATGGGATACAACCCTACAGAGGTGGTGATGGTTGTAAGGGCAATAGGGCGGAACCTTGCCTTTCCGGCACTAAAAACCGCCTCAAACACTTTCATGCCTTCGCGCAGGTTGGTGTTATACTTTTGCAGGAACACCACTGCGTCGTTAATGATAATACCCGAAAGGGCTATCATCCCCCACAAGCTGAGCATGGAAACGGGTTTTGCCTCCACACCGTGGCCCCATACCGCTCCCAGCCATGCCAGGGGTATCATCAGTAAGATGATGATAGCGGCCCCCGCCGACTTAAAGTGCAACATCAGAATTAACAAGATAACCACGAAAGCCACCGAAAAATACTGTACCAGCTCCTGGTTCGATTCGGCGCCTTCTTTAGCCTGCCCCTGGAATTTGTAATCCACGCTGGGGTAACGTCCCAGGATTTCGGGCATAATGTTTTTCTCCACCTCTTCCAGGATAGGAGGCACAGGCTCGGTAGGGTCCTTCACTCCGGCTATCACCCTTATCTCTCTGCGGTTATTAAAGTGCTTGATATTTACGGGCCCGCGGGTCACCTCGTAGGAAGCCAGCTCGGAGAGCGGAAACTCACCCATAGCAGTTTTTATCTTCATATCTTCGAGCTGCCCTACGTTTACACGGCCCGATTCCGGGTACCTCACCCATACCCGCAACTCGTCTTTACCTTTCTGCAGGCGCTGGGCCTGATCGCCAAAAAAGCCCTGGCGTACCTGGCGGCTGATGCTTCCGTAGTCAAGGCCCAAAAAGTAAGCCTTTGGCTTAAGGTTAAGCCTTATCTCCCTTTTTCCCAAGGCATTGTTATCGCGGATATTGTTGAGCACATCCAGCTTATTGAGGCGCTCCACCAGGTCGTTGGTAGCATTCTCCAGCTGCTCCATATTTTCGCCTAACAGGCTGATAGAGACCGGATCGCCAAAGGTGTTCCTTCCTTCTACCGTAAATTTCTCGGCAGCAGGCACCGGCCCGATTTTTTCGCGTACCCTGTTCACAATGTCATAACTGCTAAAAGCCCGCTCTTCCATATTATCGAGAATAATGAAAATATTACCCGCATGTGGCCCTGTTTCCTGCCCATTAAAAGCATTGCCGGTAGACACAAAGGTATACTGGATAAAATTAACCGTATCGTTGTATTCTTCCTGCAAGTCGCTGTTCACCTCCCACACGGCATCCTCCATACGTTGCAGCTCTGTGAGGGTAATCTTTTCGCCGGTGCCGGGCTTAAAGGCCAGGTCCACATTAAACTGATCGAAAGGAATGCTTGGGAAGAAGGTGAGTTTTATAAATCCACCCGACACCAATCCTACGGTAATAAGCAGCAAGGCGGCCGGGACAACAGCCACAAACCAGCGCCACCGGATGATCTTCTTCAATAACCTGCCATAAATCCTGTCGCGCATAAACATCAGGAAACCATCGAGTTGATTACGGATTTTGGTTCCAAAGTTTTTCTTCTTCTCCCGCCGCAATACAAAACTGTTACTCAGGTGGCCGGGGAGGACGAAAAGCGCTTCGAACAATGAGAAGAAGAGGGCAAAGACCACCACAAAAGCCATCTCATACATAAATTCTAACCTGCCCGTAACAAAAAACGAAGGCGAGAACGCTATGATGGTGGTGGTTACCGAGGTCATTACTGCCGGAAGTACCTCCATGGTGCCATCCAGTGCCGCCAGCTTTGGCGATTTTCCCTTCTCAAAATGAGAATAGATATTTTCGGCAATCACAATACCATCATCCACCAAAATGCCTATTACCAGGAGCATCCCGAAAAGGGAGATCATATTGATGGTGATGTCATAGATATGGGCTATCATAAACATGCCCAGAAATGAGGCGGGGATTCCAAAAGCCACCCAAAACGACAGCCTGAAATTAAGGAATAACCCCAGCGAAAGTAATACCAATGCCAGGCCTATCCCCCCGTTTTCGTAGAGCAGGTTCAGGCGTTGCTGAAGCACGCTCAAAAAATCAAAAGTAATCTCCAGGCGGGCATTGCTGTGGCGGGCATTAAAACGCTCGGCATATTCGTTGAGGTAGGCCGAAATCTCTTCCAGGTCTTCCTCCGGCAACTTCTGGATATTGAAGGAGATAGAACGGTTGCCATTCATAAAAGAGCTTTGAGAGTTATCAAAGAACTGGAGGTCTACGGTGGCAACATCGCGCAAGCGCAACATACTGCCATCGGTATTAGTGCGCAATACAATATCGCCGATATCCTGGGGGTTAACGCTTCTGTTGCGAGTGCGGATCAGTATCTCTTCGGTATCTGACTTGATCTGTCCTCCTGAAATATCCTGATTATTAACGCGGATAACATTAGTAAGCTCGCTGATGGTCAGGTTATACCGCAACAGATCCTCTTCATTAATTTCCACAGAAATTTCGAGCGGCGGATAACCACTGATATTGACCTGGCTTACCGGGCCTGATGTAAGCAGGTCGAACTCAATTTCATCGGCAAGCTTCTTAAGCTCAAGCAAGTCGGTGCCATTTTCTCCTACCAGCCCCATAAACATCGCCTGGGTTTTGTTGCGCTCTTTAAACACCACGGGTTTCTCGGCATCCACAGGAAAGGAGCTGATGCCATCCACGGCATTCTTCACATCCATCAGCGATTCATCCAGGTCGTACTGGCCGGTGGTTTCTATCCTTACCACAGAAAAATTCTCGGAAGAAGTGGAGGTGACCTCCTTGATACCCACAATACCACGTATCGCCTCTTCCACACGCATTGTCACACCCTCTTCCATCTCCTTGGGAGAGGCGCCGGGATAGGCCACCTGCACGGTAATCATTTTAGGGGTCCGCTCCGGAAAAAAAGACTTCTTCATCTGGAAGATGCCAAAAATACCTGCCAGAAAGAACACAAAGATGATCAGATTGGCATAAAACGGATATTTAACAAAAACCGCTACTAAATTTCTCATAATCTCTTTCTTTACAGGATTTCTACGGCTGTTCCTTCTTTGGCATTAATGAGGGGCTCGGTGACGATCATGACACCTTCTTTGATGCCGGAAAAAAGAAGCGTGGTTTCGTTATACTTGTGAATCTCTATGCGCGATTCCACCAACGTGCTATCCTCTATGGTGTATACCTTATTCCCGTTAAAAACGGCATTCCGCGGCAGCTCCATCACCCTGTCAAGATAACGCCCCTTAAAACTGGCTTCAAGATACTGTCCCTGGTACAAAGAAGCTTCAGGGTTATTCTTCACACTTACAAAGATACTTTGACTTTGCGTGTTCTGGTCGATAAAGCTGGCCATTCGCGTGATAATTCCGTTATATGTTGCCGTGCCGTCATCCGTTTTCATCCACACGCTGTCGCCAGTACTTAAAAACCGGGCCTCTTCTGCCGGAACAGGCACCTCCACCTCGAGCTCATCAGTGCGTATCATCTGTGCAATACGGCTGCCGGGATTAGCCACCGACCCTTCCTCAAGCATCACTTGTGTAAAAGTGCCGTCGAAAGGGGCTTTCATCGTATATTTCTTCAGCTGCTCTTCCTGACTTTTTATATTGTAGTAGTTGCTCAGCAATTGCCGGGACGAAAGGAAAATCTTTGTCTGATTCCTTTTGATCACCGGCAGGCCGGGGAAAGGCTCTTCAATGTCTAACTGGTTCATGAAAGCCTCCCAGCGGGGATATGCCTCAGGATAATCGATCCTCAAATCAGGCAGGCTGGAAGCCAACAGGTTCAGAAAGCTGCTCTTGAGGGACTTCAGATTGTATTCCATATCCTGCTTATAGATGCGCACCACCACATCTCCTTTCTTAAAGGATACTCCCTTTTTTAAAAGCGCATCGCCCTCCTGAATCTTTCCCTGCACTTCGGCAACCAGATCAACCAGGTTGGCAGAGGTTACCCTTCCTGAAGCGTTAACCGTGACCTGCTGCCGCTCATAATTGACCGGAGTGGCATTGACAAAGTACTTTTCAACACGTTTTTCCGATTGGGGTGTAGGCGTTTTCTGATCGGCCAGGTATCTGCCCAACAGGGCTGAGATACCTAATAAAACGACTACCATGGCTATGGTAATCAACAGTCGTTTATTCATTGTTTGTGGATTTTAAATTCATCTGTAATATGAGCTTGTAGCAACGTTTTCTCAACACTATCAACTGCAAAATGTTTATAATATTGCAGCATATCATTAAACATTTCTGCCACCGCAAAATTAGTGTTTTTCGGCAATGCAGAAACAGCTTGTAAAGAGCAAATATCTCATAGCCCTCTAAACAGAAGCCCGCAATAATATGGCAAATTATTACTATTTTTGCGGCGAATTTAAAAACAGACAGTCGCAACATCCTGTCTCAAAAAAAAACTACGAAAGGGGCGCAATGCGCTACCGGGTGTTCTTACCACCGGCCTTTTCCTGCACTGTTTTTCATGAGACCATTTACCGGATACGCGCACTGGCATTATTTGAAAAGGTATGCTCTCAAAAGAACACAGGATTTTAATGATTTTGGTGGCGGCATTTATCAGCCTGTTGGTTATCAGCAATATTATTGCGGTAAAAACCATCACTGTAGGTGGTCTTATAGGCCCTGCTGCCGTTTTGTGCTACTCGCTCACTTTTGTAATCTCGGACACTATATCTGAGTTGTGGGGACGAAAAACCACTCAGTTTGTGATAAATACCGGATTTGGCGCTGCTATCCTGTCAGCCCTCTTTATTAAACTGGCCATAGTAATGCCCGGCTCGCCTTTCTGGCAGCAGCAGGAAGCCTTTGAAACCATCCTGGGCAGCAATATCCGGATTGTTATCGCCAGCCTGGCAGCCTACTACATAAGTCAAAGTCATGATGTATGGGCTTTTCACTTCTGGAAACGCACAACCGGCGGCAAGCATCTGTGGTTGCGCAACAACCTCTCTTCAATGGTTTCGCAGCTCATAGACACCGTTATCTTTATCACCATTGCTTTCTACAACACCGGTGCCCCATTACTGCAACTAATTATTGGACAATATCTGCTGAAGCTTGTCATAGCTGCAGCAGACACGCCCGTAGTATACCTGCTGGTTGCTTACATAAAACCTAAAACAGGATTACAGCATGCCTCATAATACTCCTGAAAGCAAATACCTGGGAAAAAGAACAGCTATCCCCTCACACTATGCGCCGGAGGTATTGGTATCCGTTCCGCGTGCCGCCAACCGCGAAGCGTTAGGACTAAACACCACGCACCGCCTTGAAGGCTGGGATGTGTGGCATGCCTACGAGGCAGGGTTCCTGGCCGGCCAAGGGCTGCCTGTAACCGGGGTGCTTAAAATTGTTTACGATGCTAACACAGAAAACCTGGTGGAGAGCAAATCATTAAAACTTTATCTTAACTCCTTTAACGAAGAGAAAATGGGGCACACGCCGGGCGATGCCATCACCACCTATGAGCATCGGGTTAAAACCGATCTGGAGAAGACTACCGGAGGAGAAGTGCGCCTCAGGCTGCACCAATATCCTGTGCATTACCAGGAAAAACCATGGCAGCATTATGCTATAGCAGAAAGGATGCCCGGCGTGGAACAAATACCGTTTACGGCTACTGCTGAAGATCCGCAGTTGCTGCAAACCAGCTACACCCCCGACGAACAGCACCTGGGGACGCACCTGCTAAAAAGCAACTGCAAAATAACGCATCAACCTGACTGGGGCTCGGCCTTTCTGCATATGAAAGGCGCTACGCTCCTTCCCTTCTCCTTTCTGCAGTATATCGCATCACTGCGCACAGAAGACCACTTTCATGAAGAAATTGCTGAGCTGCTCATGAAGCGACTGATAGAAAAATCTCCCCAATCGGATATCATGGTGGCCTGCCACTACACGCGCCGAGGGGGAATAGATATTAACCCGGTACGGTTTAAAGGAAACCATAGAATACCGGCGGCGCTTACCAACGAAAAAATCCTCACCACGCCTCTTTTCAGACAATAATCCCGTACAGACCCATGCCAACGTGGTGGCAAGTTCCTGTCCGGCATATACAGGCATTTAAAATCTTTTAACAACCGGCAATGAACTATTTCCGGGGAATTTTGGTTAAGGTTGTTGAACATTAAGCAAAAAACAATTAAACATTATGAAAAACAGTAAACAATTAAATGCAATAGCTTTAGACAGTGAAAAGTCAAAAGATCTGATATTCAAACTGAATGACTTACTGGCTAACTACCAGGTGTTCTACACCAACGTAAGAGGCTATCACTGGAACATTAAAGGCGATAAGTTTTTCGAGCTTCACATCAAGTTCGAAGAGCTCTACAACGACCTTTTTGCTAAAATCGATGAGGTTGCCGAACGCATAGTAACCCTTGGAGGTACCCCGGATCACAACTACTCTGAATACCTCAAAATTTCGGAGGTGCAGGAGTCGGATGTTGTTTCCGATGGTTTCGAAGCCGTCCACGGTATTATCGATTCCTTCAAAAAAATCCTGCAAAGGGAAAGGCAGATTCTGGATATGTCTGATGAAGCCGGAGATGAAGGCACAAACTCACTGATGAGTGACTTCATTACGGAGCAGGAGAAAACCGTGTGGATGTATACGGCCTATGTCAACAAGTCGACCAACAGCTAATTACGACAACAATTCATTTTTAAAGCACCAGGAGCACTTACGATGCTTTTGGTGCTTTTTTTTAGTGCTCGTCTGTAGCTGCACGTGTTTGCTTCTAATGTGTTAAGATTCCGGGTGTGGTTAGAGATTCGCTATTCTGAAGCATCAAATCAAAAAAATGCCCCATATCATTTGATGACAAAAAATGCCCTCTGTCCTTTGCTCCCGCAGCTGCAGGACAGTTTCTACTAACCACGTAGAAGAGAAAGGTTAAATCCTGAAAGTCTTGATGCCGCAGGCATCACATATTTATAGAAAAAACGCTGCCGGAAGTACAGGTTGAGTAATCCCCTCATCCCCCTGCCGATAGTTATCGGCATTCTCCCCAGGGAGAAGGGGAGAATAAACTCCCTCTCCCTGGGGAGAGGGTTGGGGTGAGGGGGTTGAGGAGCAGGAATTTGGATATATTGCATATTTCTATAAACATATTAATCTCAGGGAATTTAAGACACGCGAAACAAACCCAGGTTCTATAGGATTTGATGCCGGAGGCATCACATGTAGAAATGACTACTTAAACCACCCTTTTCGTTTCATATAGTACACCATGCCTGCCGTTATCACGCCCATCACTCCCAGCAATACAAAATAGGCATACTCCCATGCCAGTTCCGGCATATATTCAAAATTCATCCCGTAAATCCCGGCAAGGAAGGTAAGCGGAATAAAAATGGAAGCCACAAGGGTCAGTGTTTTCATAATGCTGTTCATCTTATTATTGATGTTGGTGTTGTTCAGCTCCACCATATTCACTGTCAGCTCCCTCAGATGTTCCGTCGCTTCCAGGGCATGGCCCACATGTTCGGCGGCATCATTAAAAAACATCCTGTTATCTTCTGTTATAAAATCATAATCTTCTTTAAAGAGGCTGATAAAAACCTTGTTCAATCCCTGCAGGTATCTTCTGAAAATCATGATTTGCTTTTTCAGCGATAAGATTTCCTGAATATGATCCTTCCCGGGCTCATTAATCAGCAGCTCTTCGAGGGTATCCGATGAATCCCTGAACACCTCAATCACATAAAAGTATTGATCGATGATAAAATCAAGAATAGAATAAAGCAGGTAATCATGCCCTTTGCTGCGCAACCTGCCCTGACTTTTTTCCAGTCGCTCCCTGAGCACTGCTGAAAAGCGTCCGGCGCCTTCCTCCAGGGAGAACAAAAAATGATCGCCAAGAAAAAGGCTCACATGAGCGCTTTTAAGCTGATTATCATCAAAGCGGATATCTTTTAAGGTAAGAAAAGTTAACGGCCCCACCTGCTCCACTTTAGGGGGGTGCGCCGTGTTAAGGGCATCTTCGAGCAGCAGCGAATGTATCTGTAATCCGGAGCTGATCTGGCTCAGCAACTCATGGTGGTTCAGGTGCTGCACATGAATCCAGTTTACCATGCCCGGATCAAAAGATCCCGCCTGCATATTGCCCGCCATATCGTCCACTGCCTGCGAAGTCACTTTATCAGTATTATACTTTGTGTAGCTGACAGTGAGATCCGAAACCGGCGTGTCCCCTGTAAAAATGGGGGTTCCGGGCAACTGTCCCCTTTTTTTATGAAAACTGTTCTTTACGGAAGTAAGATGCTTAAGCGTTATCATCGTTTCTATTATTTTTAAATACAATCGTCCGGTAAGGATACGGAATCTCCACACCCTCTTTATCAAAACGTTTCTTAATGGATTTATACAGATCCGTGCGCAGTACAAACCCCTTCCCGCTGTTTTCGGCCCAAACCCAGGCACGCAGATTCACTGCCGATTCTCCAAAGCCCAGCACCCTGACCACAACCACCGGCACTCCCTCCGCAATATCCTGCTCCGAGCGGTTGTCGATACAATTCGGATGGCTCATCGCCTCCTCCTGCATTAGCGCCATAGCTTTATCCACATCAGAATCATAACTGATACTGATTTCCACAAAGTTACAAACCTTATCTTCAATAATATTGGAATTAATAATAGTTTCAGAACTAATCACCGAGTTGGGCACAATAATCCGGCGGTTTTCAAAATTCCGTATAACCGTATGGCGCAGCGTAATATCCTCTACTGTGCCCATATATTCCACCCCGATTTTAATAATATCATTAACCCTGAACGGCTTGAAAAAAACGATAAACATGCCGCTGATAATGTTGGCAACAGCTTGCTGCGAGGCGAAGACCAAAACGGCTGTTAACACACCGGCTCCCGCTGTGAGGGTTAACCCCAGGGTCTTCAGCTCAGGGATCAGTAAAAACACTGCAATGGTGGCCACAAGAAACACGAGGAAGCTTACGGCATTACGTAGAAAATTAAACTTGGTGGGATCAACATTGAGCTTTTCCGAAGAATGTTCAAAATATTTTTTCATGGAAAACCGCAACAGGCGGGTAATAATAATAGCTGTTGTATAAATGAGTAAAACCAGTAACACATATTTAAAAAAGATGCTTTTTTCAAAAAACCTGGCTATAATTTGTTCTATCTCAATAAAGTATTTCATTTTTCATGATATTTTGCAATGTTTAAAAATAGTAAAAATCAAACTGTTAAAAACATATCGGCGAGTTTATAACAACACGCTTCATTTTCAGGATTCATTTATCTGTCCATCATTTTTATATATTTGGCCTTTTTAAAACCAAACTCAAAAGCATGTTAAAGAAAGTACCGCACACTTACGTTATTGTCTTTTTTATCATAGTGATTGCCGCTATACTCACCTGGATATTGCCCGGCGGAGAGTATGTTGAAACCACGGCAACCACTGCTTCCGGAGAAGAACAAATTGTGATGGAATACCAGCAGGTAGAAAGCCAGCCACAAACCTGGCAGATATTTGCAGCCATGTTTAAAGGCTTTGAAAACCAGGCCGGCATTATTGTTTTTATCCTGATGATTGGCGGGGCTTTCTGGATTATGAACGAAAGCAAGGCCATCGACGTGGGCATTATGTCGTTTCTGGCTTTCACCAAAAAAATAGAGCACTATAAGTTTTTCAAAGCCATCGGAGTTAACAACATCATTATCATACTTATCATGCTGTTGTTTAGTGTTTTTGGGGCTGTATTCGGCATGAGTGAGGAAACCATTGCTTTTATCATTATTCTGGTTCCTTTGGCCATTTCCATGGGATATGATTCCTTAGTGGGTGTGGCCATGGTGTTTGTGGCGGCCGGACTGGGTTTTGCCGGAGCCGTGCTTAACCCTTTCACCATTGGCATCGCGCAGGGGCTGGCCGACCTGCCGCTCTTTTCAGGATTTGAATACCGGCTCTTTGCATGGGTTATCATCAATATTATCGGCATCACGTATGTGTTGATTTATGCACACCGCGTAAGGAAAAACCCAGAGAAATCATTGGTGTATGAAGACGATGAATACTGGCGGCAGCGATCAACTGCCGAATCCGGTAACATCAATTATTATACTTCCAAAACAAGTTGGATAACCTATTTTATCATCTTAGCCATTCTTGGTATCTTCAGTTACTATTATCCCTCTACGGAAATGACCATCGGAAACGCCTCAAAAGTAATGCCCGCAGTTCCTGTAGCAACACTTATCTATGCCATCGGCGGCATCCTGGCGCTCAGAAAAACCGTACACCTTTTCGTGCTCCACCTGCTTGGCACCACCATTTTATTTCTGATTATCGGGGTAATGGGATATCAGTGGTATATCATGAAAATTGCCAGCCTGTTTTTTGCTATGGGTATTTTCTCGGGTATTGCTATGGGGAATAATGCGGATCAAATCACCAAACTGTTTCTTGATGGAGCTAAAGACATTATGGGCGCTGCCCTCATTGTGGGGCTCGCCGGAGGTATCATAGCCATTTTACAGGAAGGCCAGGTAATTGACACCATATTGTATAAGCTTTCGCAGGGAATGCAGGACTTCGGCAGAGTAGCCTCCATCGGGGTGATGTATTTTATCCAAACGGTCATCAACATCATCATCCCTTCGGGCTCCGCCAAAGCAGCGCTTACCATGCCCATCATGGCGCCGTTTTCTGACCTGATAGGGATTTCACGACAAGCTACCGTCATGGCTTTTCAGTTCGGCGATGGCTTTACCAATATGATTACGCCCACTTCCGGAGTGCTTATCGGGGTTATCGGCGTAGCCAAAATTCCCTATGAAAAATGGGTGCGCTGGGTATGGCCGCTGATCCTAATCCTGATGGTTGTAGGATTTTTACTGCTCATTCCAACAGTCACCATGGAGCTTAATGGATTTTAATGTTAATTTTCAAACCTTTGGCAACGGTTTACCCTTTTTTACGGTCTAAAGATCAGATAAAAACCATGGGCCGGCATTGATAACATTTTTACGTTTCATACGTATACTAATGCCGGACTTTCACCGGAGGATAAATTAAAGGGGAAACAGTGAGATATTTTCTACTCGTCATTCTTTCTGGAATATTTTCATTAAATATTCACGCTCAATCACGTACCCGTGTTGCTGATACGGTATCTCACCCCCCCAAAACCAACACCCAACGCTGCGCTACCTTTGATATTTCACCGGTTGACGGAACAAATGTTACTCCTCAGGATTTAATTGAAGAAATTACAGGGTTAGGGATTACTTCTACTACCCTAATTAATTTTCAAGGAACAGAAGGTAGTCAAGGTTCTGCCGGTATCTTTACCAATGGATTTGACGCAGGAATTGGGTTGAATAGTGGAATTGTTTTGAGTTCTGGATATGCTACAAATGCAGAAGGCCCGAACGAGGTAGATGGTATAACTGGTATCTTAAATACAGATGGAGATGATGATCTTTCAGAATTAATTGACGAATTACTTACAACGGATGCTACAATACTTGAATTTGAATTTATCCCTTTCGAGGGAATAGATTCTTTATATATTGAATTTGTTTTCGGCTCAGATGAATATAATAATTGGGTAGGTTCGGATTATAATGATGTTTTTGCTTTTTTTCTAAATGGTGAAAATATTGCTTTAACCCCTGAAACAAATGAGCCTATTACTATTAACACGATTAACAATGGACAAAATAGTGATTTATACATAGATAATGAAGTTCCCAGACCTGTTTGTACCGAGATGAATGGTTTTACTGTTCCTATAACTGCTACCGGCGCATTAATACCTGGCGAAGTGAACACTATAAAACTAGCAATTGCTGATGGATCGCCTGGAGGTAATGATGCCCAATTTGATTCCTGGGTATTTATTGAATCAGAAGGATTCGCCACGGTAGAAGCCACTTCTAACAGCCCGGTGTGTGAGGGAGAAACCATTAATTTTTCCGTAAACGAGTTGGCCAATACCTCCTATTACTGGAGCGGGCCGGATGGTTTTGAGGCTACCGGACTGGAAGTGTCCATCCCCAATGCCACGCCCGACAATTCCGGAGAGTATATGCTGGCTATTGAAATCGACGATATCCCCGCAGATACTACTTATTTTGATGTAATTGTGCATCCGGCCCCCGAATTCAGCGCCGGCGAAAACGAGTCTATTTTCCATGGGATGTACACTACGCTCAGTGGCGCCTTTCCCGATGATACTTCAGAATTTCCGGTTCAGTGGGAGCCCGCAGCGCTGCTGGAAGACCCCGACAGCCCAACACCGCAAACCGTCAACCTCACGGAAACCACTACATTTACCTTATCCGCCACAGGAGCAAACTCCGGTTGCGAGTTTATAGATGACGTTATCATCGAAGTCACCGGCACCGCCCTGGCCGCGGAAATCCTCCCCGACGACCAGGCTATATGCAGCGATGAAAATATTACGCTAAACACAAACACCTCGGGCGGAAACATAGGCGACTCGTATGACTACTCCTGGAGCTCCGACCCGCCGGGGTTCTCCAGCACACAAACCAGCCCCGAAGTCTCCCCCAACCAAACCACCACCTACACGGTTACCGTCGATGACGGCTATAACGAGGTTACTGACGAGATTACGC
>Ga0306867_1000392_pt1 | contig 25190 bp, 8 predicted proteins | sample AntRauTorckE6831_FD_190432 | JGI IMG/M metagenome (GOLD analysis project Ga0306867, IMG submission 190432) | Saline lake microbial communities from Rauer Islands, Antarctica - Metagenome Torckler E6 #831 (v2) (version 2) | ecosystem: Environmental > Aquatic > Non-marine Saline and Alkaline >...
GAAACCAGTAAGGTCCAATATTGTAGCTTCTTCCCTTTTAACCATGGGATTCTTTACGCATTTACCGACGGAGAGCCGGGCGAAGAGGGCTGTTCTATTTTAACGCGCTTTTCGAGTGCATTTGAGCAAGCTCATATCAGGTATCATGATCTCCAAAAAGCAGAACTACAAGCACGTCAGATTAGAGAAGAAAGAGATCGGCTTGAAGTAGCTTTGAAAGAATTAGAATCCACTAAAGATCAATTGGTCCAGCAGGAGAAATTGGCGTCTCTGGGTCAGCTAACTGCAGGCATTGCCCACGAGATCAAAAACCCGTTGAACTTTGTGAATAATTTCTCTGATCTGAGTCTGGAGCTAGTTGAGGAAATTCGGGAGGAATTGCGACAGAGGACTGGGGGGGACCAGTCCCACCTTCGCCAAGGCTCCGGTGGGCAAGGAAAAACAAAAAATGAGAAAGGAGAAAATCCCCTCTTGAGAGGGGACGGTATTGCCGAAGGCGATGGCAGGGGTGTGTCCGATGGGGCGGAAGATAGTGAACATTCTCAAAGTAACGATGCAGCATTGGGTTCCGCTAACACACCCCTCAATCCCTTCGCCAGCTGGCGGAGGGAGGCCGGATTGAGCCCCGACCCCGACCACATTCTCGACATCCTTAACGACATCGAAGCCAACCTCAAAACCATCCACAAACACGGGTCCCGCGCCGACAGTATCGTCAAATCGATGCTGCAGCACTCGCGCGGCGGCGACGGCAAAATGGAACCCACACCACTGAATCCGCTTATCAAAGAGTATGTGAACCTGGCCTTCCATGGAATGCGCGCGGGAAAGGATCCAATAAATGTGGATATTGACCTGCAGCTGGATGAGAATGTCGGCGAAGTACCAGTCATAGCAGAAGACTTCTCGCGGGTGATTTTGAATCTTACTAATAATGCCTTTGATGCGATGAGGGAGAAAGTGACGGAGGACGGAAGACCGGAGACCGTGGAAGATACCCTCCGTCAGCCGACGGAGAGTGGCAAAGCGGAGCGAAGCCGAGGGGTGTCCTCGATTGATGAATACACTCCCAAACTATCGGTTCGCACAAAATCTGACGGCAACACGATCACCATCGAGATCGAAGATAACGGGCATGGCATCCCCGACGACATGAAGGATAAAATCCTGCAGCCGTTTTTTACGACAAAAAAAGGTACTGCAGGAACAGGACTTGGATTGAGTATCACCAACGATATTATTAAGGCTCATGGAGGATATTTATCCATCCCTGAGTCTGACGAGGCAGGAACAACATTTAGAATTGAACTGAAGGCGACGGAATGAGTGCGAACATTAAGATTGTAAAAAATAGGTATATAGAAGTGGTCATTTACATAATGGCCGTGATCGGTATGTTTACTATTGAGTCTCACGCCCAGGAGCTGCCCATTGAGCATTACACGGCTCTCGACGATACCAACCCGCTGCCCGAATCCGCTGTGATTACGACCTATCAGGATAGCCTTGGCTATATTTGGATTGCGAACTACGGGTTTGGTCTCCTGCGCTACGACGGCCAGGCGATGGAGGAATACGCGGGGTTAGATGAACCACTGGGGTTAAATGTATTTGCCATGGAAGAGGGCCCGTACGGACGGCTTTGGGCTCTCTCAAACGACAAAGGGTTGGCGGTTTCAGAACAGCCGCTTTCGGCATACGCAGCAGGCGCCCCTGTTCAGTTTGCAGATTCGCTGGGTGATACGCCGCTCTACAGGGGCCGTGTAGACCTGTTTAGTGCTCCGCTTACAAAAGATCTGCAAGGAGCTATTTGGTTGGGCACTTCGCAGGAGGGAATTGTTCGTTACCAATTAAATGGGCCAACTACCCTCGTTGCCGACACACTGGCCACGGTATTGCGGAGCGACAGCACATATGCGCCGGTAAGAGCCATGGTCACCCGCCAGGATGGATCGGTGTGGGTAAGCATAATTAATGAAGCACTGCTTGAGTTTGAAGACGGCGAGCTTATAGCGCGGAAGCAGGTCTCGCCCTGCAGTGATATTATGCAGCTGTACGAAGATAGCCACAATGCGCTTTGGGCAGGGTGCAGCCAGTCGGCTGTCTGGCGGCTGGATGAGGAGACCACCACGTGGAAGGAAGTGAAGCCGGCCGAGCCAGGACAAACATATATCACCGGGATCGCCGAGGTGGCGCCGGGCCTCCTATGGGCAACTACTTTGGGCAAAGGCATCTTTGAACTGGACGTAACGACAGGCGCGACGACGGAGTATACCCGTCGGAATGGGCTTCTGGACCAGAACGTTTGGGACATCACCACCGACCGCGAGGGCAACGTGTGGGTCTCTCAGAATAACGGGCTAGCCAAACTCCGGATGAATCAGGCCGCCATCCGCACCTACACAAGCAGGTCTTATACAGGCGAGCGGCCGGCGTTGGTGGGGGCCGAGGCATTCGCGGCAGAACCAGACATCGCGTGGCCCCTTCCCTCAGGCGATACGCTAAAGGTGCTGGCCGCCGCCACGTCGGGAGGCTTATCGCTTATCGGAGCGGATGGCAGGGTGGAGCACGTAACGGCGGAAGACGGTCTCACCAGTGACCTCTTGCTGGATGTTTGCCAAGATGCCGCCGGACGCGTTTGGGTAATGACGCGAGAAGGCATCGACATCCTGTCCACCGGTAGTCCGGCCCCACCCTTGCCAAATTTCGCGGAGGAGCAGCGCCTGACGCTTTTCGGCGGGAGCGCGACACTAACCAGCTACCGAATTGGTATGGCCTCGGCTTGTGGGACGCCACCACATGATACGACCCTTGCCGAAGCTCCCACTGGGGAGGAAGCCACCGTTTGCTTCGTAAAGGCACAACGCCCTGCAGTGGCCTGCTGGGTCGGCAATCGCTGGCTGTTTTTCGACGTAGGTTCGGGCATTCCTGACCAAGCGTTTGGAACGCTCGCCTGGGACACAGACGGCCATCTGTATGCCGGCGCAACCAACAGCGGGCTCTACCGAAGTACCGTACCACTCTCAAGCGCTACCCCTGATACGCTTGTAGGAACGACAAATAGCATAGCGCCTTTCGTTAAGCAGCCGGTTTTTGAGCGTATTCTCGGTGCGCCGGATGAGCCGTTTTTCAACAGGGGTATTACGAAAATCATACGTGTCGGCCAATCCATCTGGGTTCAGCCGACCGGCGCTGCCGTCCATATCCTCGAAGGCACTGAGCCACGCTTAGCCGGCCTGGTTGATCCGGAGGGCATCAGCGACCTGGCTAACACTATGGCTTACGCGCCAGCCACTAACACGGTCTGGCTGTCCACCGGGGACGGAATTATAGAGACAGACACCAATGGTGTAACCACAGGACGCCGCGCAGGGCAACAAGACGGGCTTCTATTTAATACAGCGTCGGGCCCACCCTCGCTCCGGGTGGGTACCAACGGGATGATTTACCATAATAGCACGGCCGGGCTCACAATGTACCAGCCTGCTCGTGACAGACGAAACACTACGCCTCCCCGTCTGGACTTTCGGCGCATTAAGTTCACCGAAGACAACGCGGGCTCTAACGAACTGGAAATTTCATACGCAGCGCTTAGCTTTACGTCCGAGCGCCAGGTGAGGTATCGAACCCGGCTAATTGGCTATGAAGATACCTGGTCTGCCCCAACAAGCGAAACCCGGGCACGCTATACCAACCTGTCGGCCTTTACCCTTCCGAAGACCTATACCTTCGAGGTGCAGGCGGCCAACAATGACGGGATATGGACCAACACTTCCCTGACGCATGATGTACGCATTCAGCCAGCCTGGTGGGTGCGATGGTGGGCGCTTGCTCTTTACGCCAGTTTTTTTGTGGGTATCGTGGCGGGGGGCAATCGCCTGCAGCGACAGCGCGTCATTGATCGGGAACGTGAAAAAATGCACGAACGGGAACTGGCGCAGGCCCGTGAAACCGAACACGCCTACGCACAGCTGGCGGATTCCCACCAGGAACTGAAGCGAACACAAGATCAGCTTGTTCAGCAGGAAAAGCTCGCGTCTCTGGGTCAGCTGACTGCGGGCATAGCCCATGAGATCAAGAACCCGCTCAACTTTGTGAATAATTTTTCTGATCTGAGCATTGAGTTAGTTGAGGAAATTCGGGAGGAATTGCGACAGAGGACCGGAGAACGGTCCCACCTTCGCCAAGGCTCCGGTGGGCAAGGAAAAACAAAAAGTGAGAAAGGAGAAAATCCCCTCTTGAGAGGGGACGGTATTGCCGAAGGCGATGCCGGTACAAGCCCCGACACCGACCTCATTCTCGACATCCTCGACGACATCGAGACCAATCTCAAAACGATTTATAAACATGGATCCCGAGCAGATACGATTGTTAAGTCCATGCTGGAACACAGCCGGGGCGGGTCGGGAGTGCTGGAGCCGGTAAACCTGAATGCGCTGTTGAAAGAGTACGTGAACCTCTCCTTTCACGGCATGCGGGCCTCTAAAAAACCTATCAACGTGGATATTGATCTGGAGCTGGATGACAAACTGGGGGACATACCACTGATCGCAGAGGATTTTTCACGGGTAATTGTGAACCTTTGTAACAATGCGTTTGATGCGATGCGGGAGAAAGGGACGGGGGACGGAGGACCAAAGACCAAGAAGCGAGAGGTGTCATCGATGCAAGATTATAAACCAAAACTAACGGTACGCACCCATCAAACTGAAAAAGGGGTAATAATCGAAATCGAAGACAATGGTTCGGGTATTCCTGCAGAGATGAAAGATAAAATTCTGCAGCCCTTTTTTACGACCAAGAAAGGGACAGAAGGAACAGGGCTTGGATTGAGTATCACCAACGATATTGTAAAAGCTCATGGGGGTACCATTGAGGTAGAAAGTGACTCTGAGAGTTATACATGTTTTAAAATATTATTAAAACAGTAAGCGACAGCAAAGCCTTCTAAGGATCCGATAGTATAAAAGATATCAAGAGCCTGCGTTTATAAAATTGGGTTTCAAATGATAAAAAAAAGATGTATAAATAAACTTAAATATATACTCAGATTAAATATTAGCATATGAATAATAATGTGAATACCCCAAATGCAAAATATGTTTGGAAGGATATTGATCTTGAAGAACTCAGGCAGGTTAAGGATCAGCCGTCAGATGATGCAGTTAATTCGATTTTCAAATCAGAATCGATGAAAGATTTGGTGAGCAGACTGAAAAAAATGGCAAAGAATGATGAAAAACCTAAGCCGAATGAGTTCCCGGCTGCTATGGAAGGTTTTATCAATCAAGAGCTTACCCGTTCATTTACAGAACATGATATCGCTATGTTTAACCGGACGCATGAGATCTGGAAAGAACATGGTACCAACTTCATATTTATACTGTTTTTCAGAGCTCTCCCGTATACGTACATGGCTGAAAAACCTGCTAATGTACTTCGCATGACCCGCCTCTTAGAAGCACATGCCGAACGACGGATTATTGAAACGGCCCAGTTTGTTTTTGATGTGATGGATAAAGATTGGTGGACTCCCAAACACAGAGGCATACTTACGGCGCTTAAGATCAGAATCATGCATTCTGCAATGCGGCACGTTATTCTGGACTCAGACAAAGACGGAGAAAAATGGAATGATGACTGGGGGAAGCCGATCAGTCAGGAAGATTTGATTGCTACCAATCAGGTGTTTTCACTGGAGTTTTTCAAGGGCATGACCATGATGGGTGAAACACTGAGTAAGGAAGATCAGGAGGCGTGGTTTCACACATGGAAGACGATTGGTAAGATTATGGGTGTTCAGGATGATCTCCTCTGCCCCACAGTGGAAGAGGCGTGGACACTGCAACATGCAGTTTATGCACACCTGTTTAAAGATGACACTCATTCCGGTATCCTGCTGGCAAAAGCACTGGTTGAGACCCTGCATAAGAACTTTCACATGCCGGAAAAACTTGCACTTTATCTGATGAAAGAGATGCTGGCGGATGAACAGTTTCCGGATTGCTTTCAACGCATGCTGGGACCATCGTACTCTAAAAAACATCCTGAACTGTTTAAGTCCTTTGATACAAAGGCAGCATCATCAGATCACAAGGCCAAACTGCGCAAGAATTTTCAAGGCCATAGCAACGACTATCACAACACAATGCAGGGTAAAAAGTCAGCCATCATCAATAAGCACGTTAAATTTAAGTTCCTTAAAGGCCTCTTAGATTGGGCGATGAAACTCATGGGTCTTAGCAAGAAAAAAATTCATATGCTGGATATGCAGCTCGATATAATGCACCGCTTACTTCATGATATTGAATCCGGCGAGCCTAAAGAACAACTTGAGGACGATGCTGTTGAAGAGTTAATGGCTGCATTTGGCGGTGTAATTGTTTCCATACTATCTGCGCATTTCAGGAAAGGGAAAGAATCCGGATTCCGGATTCCCAAAACCCTGCAGGAAAACTGGGCTCTGAAAGGATAAGAATAATGCCATGAATATAGACTATAAACAATCGATCATTAATTACTACGATGCAACCCGTCTGGACTATCGTATTCTATGGTTCAGAGACAAGAACAGATCTGTTCATTTTGGTTACTATGATGATGATATAAAGGACCACAGTTCAGCTCTTCTGAACATGAATAAAGTGATGGCTGAAAGAGTTGGCATTAAAAAGGGGGACGTGATCCTGGATGCCGGTTGCGGGCAGGGAGGCAGTGCGGTATGGCTGGCAAATCAATATGACGTCCATGTAAAAGGCATCACACTGGTTCCTCACCAGGTAGAGAAAGCTCAAAAACATGCCCGTAAAAGCCTGTTGAATGGCAACGTCACTTTTTATGAAAGGGATTATGCTCAAACTGATTTCGAGGATGAATCCTTTTCAGTGATTTGGGCCTGTGAGAGTTTATGCCACGCTTTTCATAAAATTGACTTCTATAAAGAAGCCTATCGATTATTAAAACCCGGTGGACGTCTTATTTGTGCTGAATATCTGCGAACAAAGAGACCTTTAGAGCCTGAAGGCGAGACCCTACTGCATGAATGGCTTAATGGCTGGTCGATTGCTGATATCGATACCTCAGAAGAGCACGCAAAGCATGCGGAATTATCCGGTTTCAGTGATATACAGATTGACGATATTACCCGGTTTACAAAACCTTCGCTCAGAAATCTTCATTATGTTTCACAGAAATTGTGGCAGCTGGGCATAGTGTTAAAGAAAATAAGGCTCCGAAATGATGTGAATCACGGTAACCATTACAGTTCAATTAAGCAGTATGAAGCGCTTGAAAATAATTCCTGGAGATATGGTTTACTCTCTATGATAAAAAAGTGATCCATGAATTCACCCACTACAAATTCTCTTTTCAAGCATTACAAGCTTGATAAACCACTTCTTCAAAATGATAACTATGAGGTTTATCTGGGGGAACGTCTTGCGGACCATAAACCCGTCATTTTAAAACAGACTGGTTATCAAAACGGAGACCTATCGCGGGTGTCGAAACTGGGGAATGAATATGACATCATGAAGGATCTGGATCATCCCGGAATACCGAAGGTCTACGATTTTTCATTTGATGGCAGTACCGCTGTGCTGGCTGAAGAGTTTGTGGATGGCAAAAATTTAAAGCAACTGATTTTTGAATCAAAGCTGACCTACAGGGAAGTCATCGATCTGGCTCTGAAACTGGCCGAAATCATCCACTATCTGCACGAACACTCCGTCATCCATAAAGACATTTCGCCGGGCAATATCCTGATCAGCAAAACCGGGGATCTGAAACTGATTGATTTCGGCATCTCGAATAATCTTTACTCAGAAACGAATGAGTTGCTGAATCTTGATAAGATAGAGGGTACGCTGAACTATATCTCCCCCGAGCAGACGGGGCGTACTGTATACTCCGTTACGCAAAGCTGCGATTTCTACTCCACAGGCATCCTTCTTTACGAATTGCTTGCCGGAAAACTTCCGTTCGATTCGGTTGATTCACTTGAGATCATACACTTCCATCTTTCAAGAAAACCGATGCCTTTGAAATCTGTATGTCCAGATCTTCCAAATGGTCTCGAGCAAGTAGTTTTCAAACTGCTGGAGAAGAATCCTGATGACCGGTATCAAAATGCGTCCGGATTGATATCCGATCTCAAACTCATTCGGGATTCTATCCTTTCTGGGAAGGCATTGCCCGATTTTAAAGCGGGTTCAAATGATGTTGTTTTAAAATATAAACAAACACAAAAGCTTTACGGACGGGGAGCTGAGATTGATAGTCTGATGGGCTACTACGATAACCTGCACAGCGTAAAATCGATGCTGGCTCTGGTTTCGGGCTATTCCGGGGTGGGAAAATCAGCCCTCATCAAACAAGTAAAGCTTCCGATTATTCAAAATCGCGGCACTTTTATCAGTGGTAAATTCGATCAGCTGAAAAAAGATATCCCCTACTACGCGTTTATTGAGGCGATTAAAGATTTCATCAAAAACCTGCTCTCTGAATCTGAGGATACTATTGATGCGTGGAAGCATCGAATTACAGGCGTATTGGGCGACAATGCCGGCCTGATCACGGATGTGATACCGCAACTCTCTTTGATTATCGGTAATCAACCGGCTGTTGCAAAACTTCAACCGGCCGAGCAGGAGTCGCGATTCAACATGGTACTGCTTGATTTCATCTATGCATTCAGTACATCGGAAAGTCCGCTGGTAATTTTTCTTGATGACTTGCAGTGGGCAGATCTGTCGTCTTTAAATCTGATGAAACGAATTCTGGAAAACCCACGGGACGAGAGCATCATGCTGATCGGGTCTTATCGCGACAACGAAATTCATCAGGGACACCCCCTGATGATCACCTTAAAGCAGATCAGAGAATCAGATGGATTCGTAAAATCCATTCATCTTGAACCTCTTAACCTGGAAACTACCATTCAGATTACAGCTGATTCCTTTGGTATGACCCCGGATAAAGCACATGAACTCGGAGTTCATGTATTCAGCAAAACCAAAGGCAATCCGTTTTTTATACACAGTTTCCTGAAATCACTATTCGATAAAGGTCTTATTGTATACGGTGCTGATACCAACTGGGTGTGGGATCAAGCGGAGATCGAGGAGCTGGAATATTCTGCGAATGTGATTGATCTGATGACCAAGGGGTTGACGGGATTACCCGGCCGAACACAAAAAATCTTACAGTATGCCTCTGTGTTGGGAAACACATTCAGCATTAATGACCTGTACAGTATCACAGATCTCAGAGAGATTGATGTATATGACAGTCTGAAGCCTGCCATTAAGGAAGGTTACATTAACTCGAGAGACCTTAGCTACCGCTCACTTACATTGAAATCTTCACCTGAAAATTCCCCGGCTGGACAGGAGATTCCAACGAGAATAGTAAAGTTTTCCTTCAGCCATGACAAAGTACAGCAGGCCGCCTACAATCTGATTCCGGAAGTTGAGCGCCCGTCAGTGCACCTCAAAACCGGTCGGTTGCTTTTGCTAAACCGGGATAAGAGTCAGATAGTAGATGACATCTTTGAAGTGATGAACCACTTTGTTTATAGCTCAGATTTTATCAAAGAAGCGGCAGAGAAACTGGAGATCACCGAACTCTGCCTTATTGCCGGCAAGAAAGCTAAAGATTCTAACTCATACAGTCTAGGCGTCCGCTATTTAGAGATGGGGAAAGAGCTTCTCGGTAAGAACAGCTGGGAGGATCATTATGAACTGACATATAATGTATTCATTGAGCTGGGAGAGTGTGAATACCTCTATGACCATCCTGAAAAGGCTGAAAGTTACTTTGAAGAACTCCTTGTCTATTCAAAGACCAACTTCGAAAAACTTAAGGTTTATTATATCCATTCGTCGCTCTATCTGAAGATCGGTAACTCGTCTAAATCACTCAGTCTCGGGCTTGAAGCCGCCAGACTTTATGATATCCACTTCCCTGAAAATGCCCGTGCTATCCAGCTGAAAACAGCGGCAGAATTAGGAAAGTATCTGGTGCTATTTTCCACAAAGTACAGAAAGCGGGAAAACCTGTTTCATTTAAAGGAGTGCAGGGACGAAGAGATCATCGTACTCAATAAGTTTTTGATTGATCTGGCGACCAGTGCCTATCAGCAGGATCAGAACTTAATGATGCTGGTTGTCTTTAAAATTATTGAGCTGTATATCCGGCATGGATTTACCAATGCCAGTGGCTGGGGATTTTCAGGATTTTCAGTTGTTGTTTTATCTGCATTAAAATTGCAGAAAAAGGGATTCGATCTCTGGGATATTACACTGAAATTGCATCAGCGAACGAAGTCACCTCTTATAAAAGCCCGCCTCACGTATACCGTCTATGCATTCCATGACCACTGGCGAAAACCTATACAAGACAGTTACAGCAAAATACTGGATCTCACAAAAGCCTGTGTTCTGAACGGAGACCAGATCTTTACCAGCTACGCAGTTGCACTGCATATCCGATCCAAAATAAATGGAGGTGAAAATCTCAATGAGGTTTTGGACAGTTGCTCTGATCATATACCCCTTATTAAAAACTCAAAGGGCGGGTACGATTTTTTTGAATGCTTCTATCAGGCGGCAAAGGCATTAAACGGGCAAACCTATCAGAATAGCTGGGATGACGAGAATTTTGATAGCATTGAAACTCAAAAACGACTGGAAAAAGAAGGAAACAGAACTAAGCTGGGGTTTTTCCACTCCGCAAAATGCAACTTTCTGTATATAAACGGGGATTATACGCAGGCGCTTAAAGAAAGCGAGAAAGTACGCTCTTATGCAGATAACTTCGTTGGGGACCAGCAGCAGGTCTCTTTTGCTTTTTATACCTCTCTTTCGATTGCTTCAATTTATGAAACGTTTAGCCAAAGGGATAAGCGAAAACAGTTCCGGGTTTTTAAACGTCATCTCGCTGATCTGAAGCAGTGGGCGAATGGCTCGCCGGAAAACTACAGTCAGCACTACCATTTATTGAAGGCTGAGCTATACGCCATGCAGGGCAAGTTCAGAAAAGCTCAGCACGCATATGAAAACTCCATAGAACTGGCTGCCGAAAACGGGTTTACTCAAGTTCAGGCTATTGCAAATGAAAGGGCGGCTGAGCTTTGTGCAAAATCAGAGCTGAATAAGCAACGTCAGTTTTATATGGAAGAAGCCTGGTCTGCCTATTATAAATGGGGGGCCTATGCCAAGTGTGAAAAGCTTGAGAAGGCCTATCCATATCTGATGTTTGGCAGATCTAATCAGGAACGATTAGCCCGGGTTGGTGAATCTACCGTATCTGCATCCAATACAGTTGAACTGGACCTGGCAAGCGTCATCAAAGCCACTCAAAATATCGCAAGTCAGACAAAATATGATGACCTTCTCAATAATTTGCTGCAGATCACCATTGAAAATGCGGGGGCTGAACGGGGGTGTCTTATACTCTTTAAGGAAAAAAGGCTTTGTATTGAGGCTATCGGGGTATCCGGTTCTGATATCATAGAGATACTCCCATCAATACCTTTGGAGGAGATGAGACTTATGCCGGAATCGGTGATCAACTATTGCTGGCGAACAAAAGAGAGTGTCGTTTTACACAATGCCCAGATTGATGAGCGGTTTGGGGCAGATCCTTATATACAGGAGCAGAATCTCTTTTCAGTGATGTGTCTGCCAATATCGGCCGTGGGTAAAGACATCGGGCTTCTGTATCTCGAAAACAGTCTCATTAAAGGTGTTTTCGATAAGAACCGAATTGAACTGCTTGAAATGCTGTCCGGACAGATCGGCATTTCAATAGATAATGCAAATCTCATCAGTAATCTGGAAGATAAAGTGAGGGAGCGGACCAGTGAGATTGAAAAAGCATATAGTAATCTGCAACAGGTGCATGAGGATTTAAAAGCGGCTCAGGTTCAACTGGTTCAGCAGGAAAAGCTCGCGTCTCTGGGGCAGCTTACGGCCGGTATTGCCCATGAGATCAAAAACCCGCTGAACTTCGTGAATAACTTTTCGGAGCTGAGTATAGAATTATTGAAGGAAATTCGGGAAGAGATATTAAGTGAAAAGGTAAAAGTGAAAAGTGAGAAGGAAAATCCCCTCTTGAGAGGGGAAGGCGGAAGCGAAGCTGGAGCGAGGGGTGTGTCTGATGGGGCAAAAGGCGAGGCTGATCGGCTTTCGGACACAGACCTCATCCTCGACATACTCGATGACATCGAAACCAACCTTAAGACCATCCACAAACACGGCTCGCGGGCCGACTCCATCGTTAAGTCTATGCTTGATCACAGCCGTGGGGGAACCGGAGCAATGGAGCCGAACAACTTAAATGCGCTTGTGAAGGAATATGTGAACCTCTCCTTTCACGGCATGCGGGCCTCAAAGAATCCGATCAACGTAGATATTGATCTAAAACTGGATGATAAAGTGGGAGACATACCACTGATCGCGGAAGATTTTTCACGGGTCATTGTAAACTTGTGCAATAATGCGTTTGATGCGATGAGGGAGAAGGCAAAAGTGAAAAGTGAAAAGGGAGAAGAGTTCTTGCCTGTATTATCAGTAAAAACCAGCCGGAATGGAAAAAGTGTAGAGGTTCAGATCGCTGACAACGGCCCCGGGATTCCTGTAGATCTTAAAGATAAAGTCCTGCAGCCTTTTTTTACAACGAAGAAAGGGACCGAAGGAACGGGCCTGGGTCTGAGTATCACCAACGACATCATCAAGGCGCACGGTGGGGTGATGACCATAGAGTCTGATACGAAAGGGTCCACGTTTAAAATTCACTTACCAAGATGAGACATGCAATTCCAGTTTTTACCTTTTTTTTAAGTCTTATAGCTATTATTCCCGGGCTTTTCGCGCAAGGATCGGAGAAAGAACCGCTTCACTTTCAAACCTATACGATTGAGGATGGATTATCAGATAATTGGATCAGAGACGTCAGCCAGGATTCGCGGGGATATTTATGGATCGCAACCAACTCCGGTATAAGCAGGTACGATGGCTATGAGTTTGAAATTTTTCGGAATGATCCGGGTGATTCAACCACCCTGTCAAGCAATGATATCACTCAGATTTTTGCTGATCGAGACGATAACATATGGGCGGGTACAACTTTCGGACTGAATCTGTACGACCGGTTTTCAGACACCTTCACCAGCTACCGAAATGATCCGTCTGATTCTGAATCTCTTCCGGGAAACAGTATCAGAAAAATTTATGAATCTACTGCCGGTGACCTATGGATAGGTACCACCCAAGGTGTTGCACTGTATGATAAAAACCATCAATCCTTTAAAAATGTCCTGGTAGATACTGGCATTGATTCCACATCGAGCCGCCCGGAGGTAACATCAATCACCGAAAGTGATGATGGACTGATCTGGATTGGTACGTATGGTGGGGGAGTTTACATCTACAATCCACAAACGAGGGAAATTACCAATCTCAGGCACGACCCGGATGACCCCGAAAGTTTACCAAGTGATTTTATATTCAATGTTTTTATAGATCGTGACCAGGTTTTATGGGTAAGTTATGATCGTCGAGAGAATAAGAGCGGCGTATTTCTTATGGAAGATCTAACTCCAGGCAGCCGCAGCGGTCTTTGGAATAAGAATTTAGTGACGGACAGTACGCGGCACTTTCTATATAATCCTGAAAAAAGTCATCCACTATGGGCTTTAGTCAGTAAGGTAGAACAAACCGATGATGGTAAATTATGGTTTACGCAATACGGAGGAGTTGGCCTTGCCGGGCTCACAGTGTATGATGTGTCTACTGACTCTTTTTTTGGCTACCCATATGACCCCACTAATTCGGGATCCATCGCCTGGAATTACGCAACGTCTGTATACGAAGACCGGTTCAGGAATCTTTGGCTTGCTACGTCCCGTGGCCTGAGTAAAGCTAACCGGAACCAAATCCGGATGGAATCATTTATCCCTATTCGGGGTGACCAGTACAATCTACAAAACAACCTGTATGCAATTGAAGAGGTTGAAAATAACCGTTTCTGGATTGCAGGAGATGGTAGTGATAACATCATTGACTGGAATCGAAAAAATGGCACATGGAAAGAGCTGAGCAATATCCGGGCAGTTGGTAAACCACTGCTTGATGAAGATGGCAGGCACCTTTGGTACATCTCCACCGAAAATTTAAATGCAATCGAGCGTGTGGATATCCATACGCTTGAAAAAGAAAGTTTTGATTTCAGTGCAAAAACATCCGATGGATTTACTTTATATCAGTTCATTAGATATTCAGATGACACACTGCTCTTCACAACAAATCAGGGGTTGTGGGAGTTTAATATAGATTCGGGAGAGCTCCGGAGTCTTCAGATCTCAGAATTACCTGACGTCGCAGGAAGTCCGTTTGATGTAAATTTTTCTGCGATTCCAAATCTTGTGACTGATTCATCCGGTAAGGTTTGGTTCACAGCGAATAATGTCCCTCTGGACTCGACAGGGGCAACATTAGGGATTTTAGTCTTAGGCTACGATCCGGTGACCGGAGAAACGATTGCCCCGGCTATCACCGATTCCTACATCGGTGCATTTGGCAACGGAAGGGCACAACATATATCTTTGGATAGTCGCAGGCAGCTCTGGATATCAAAAACAAATGGTCTGGTGCGGTATGACCCTGAAACCGGGCAATCAACATTTTACAATCAAAATGATGGGTTGCGTCATCTGTGGGTTTTGGGGACCCTTGAAGACAATCAGGGCATTATATGGATAAGCACTAATTACGGAATTTCCCGCCTCAACCCGGACACCGGTAAGATCAGAAACTACGGGCAAGACGATGGCCTTGAGCCGTCACGGATGAATCCATTTTCGTTTTATAAACGAGAGAACGGTGAGCTTCTGTTTGGCGGGGTTGGCGGGATCAGCTATTTTATGCCTGAAGACATTCAGGATGTTGAGGATCCACCCCTGATCCATGTAGTAAACCTGCAGGCAGGAGACAGCAGGATCCATCTTGATACTGCACTAACCAGCGATAACGCAACGGAAATTGAATGGGATGCCAATTCAATAGATATCGAATACATCTCGGTCAATTTCAGCAACCCGGGCGAAACCATCTACTCTTACAAGCTGGATGGGTTTCATGATGACTGGGTGGAGGCGGGAAGCCGGCGAAACGCTCAGTTTAGCAACCTACCGCCCGGCCGCTACAGGTTTGATGTCAGGGCGGTGAATGCGAATGAAGTGACATCGGTGGAGACTGCCTCCGTTTTGTTTGTGATTCTCCCTCCCTGGTGGCGAACCTGGTTGGCCTACCTATTTTATGCGCTGATCTTTGCAGCCGGTGTGTTTGCTTTAGCTCGGGTTCAAAAACGACGGGTTCTTTACAAGGAGAAAGAACGTGCCCGCGAAAAAGAGCTGAAGCAGGCAAAAGAGATCGAGAAAGCCTATGAAAACCTTAAAGCAGCACAGGAACAACTCATTCAGCAGGAAAAACTGGCTAGTCTTGGTCAACTTACGGCCGGGATCGCCCACGAGATAAAAAACCCGCTCAACTTTGTGAATAACTTTTCGGATTTGAGCATTGAGTTAGTTGAAGAAATTCGGGAGGAATTGCGACAGAGGACCCGAGACCAGTCCCACCTTCGCCAAGTCTCCGGTGGGCAAGGAAAAACCAAAAATGAGAAAGGAGAAAATCCCCTCTCAAGAGGGGATTCCAGTACAAGCCCTGACACAGACCTTATTCTCGAAATCCTCAAAGATATCGAAACCAACCTCAGAACGATTCATAAACACGGCTCCCGAGCCGACAGTATCGTGAAATCGATGCTGCAGCACTCGGGTGGTGGTGACGGAACCATGGAGCCTACCGCGCTGAATCCGCTCATCAAAGAGTATGTAAATCTCTCCTTTCACGGCATGCGGGCTGGTAAAAACCCTATTGATGTGGATATCGACCTCCAGCTGGATAAATCCGTGGGTGAGGTTCCCCTGATTGCCGAGGACTTCAGCCGGGTGATTTTGAACCTGTGTAATAATGCCTTTGATGCAATGAGGGAGAAGCTCGCAAACAAAGACCTCCAAGGTTTTCAAAACCGTGGAGGTCTGGATGACTACCAGCCCAAACTCACAATCCGAACCCATCAATCCGAAAACACCGTAACCGTCGAAATCGAAGACAACGGCCCCGGTATTCCGGTAGACATTAAGGACAAAATTATGCAGCCTTTCTTTACGACCAAGAAAGGCACAGAAGGGACAGGCCTGGGGCTGAGTATCACTCACGATATCGTGAAGGCGCATGGAGGAAAAATTGATATAAGTAGCATTGAAAATGCTACTATAGTAGTAGTGAAATTAAACAACCAGTCAAAAATTGGTGATTAAATGAGTAATAAAAGTACCTCTGCTGCAATGTTAGCCAGGCTGGAACAGCGAGAAGCCGAACTAGAAGTTATAAACAGTGTTCAGGAAGCACTTGTCTCAAATATCAATCTAGAAGGTATTTATGATTTGGTTGGTGAACGTCTTCGGAATTTATTCGATGCCCAGGTTACAGGTATTTACTCCTTCGATCATGATGCAGGGTTTGAGCATTTTCAATATTTGTTTGAAGATGGCGAACGGCTTTATCCCGAATCTCGTCCACTAAATAATATTCGGAAATGGATTATTGACAACAAATCTATATTGCACATTAGAGAAGATGCCGATGATGCTATTTATGAAATTACGGGAGAAAAACATGTAGCTGTTCCCGGAACCCGGCTCCCCAAAACCCTGCTTTTTGTTCCATTAATTGTGGGTGACATAGTGATGGGATGTGTCAGTCTTCAAAACCTGGATCGGGAGCATGCCTTCAGCGAGTCTGATGTTCAGCTACTGAGTACCCTTTCAAATAGTATGAGTGTTGCCCTTGAAAATGCGCGTCTTTTCGACGAAACAGAACAGCGAAATGCTGAACTGGCCGTAATAAACAGCGTACAGCAGGGATTGGTAGCCGAAATGGACATGCAGGGTATTTATGATTTGGTGGGAGAAAAAGTCCGTGTGCTATTTGATGCTCAAGTTGTCATCATTGCAACCTTCAATCATGAAAGTAAACAGGAACATTTTCAATATCTTTTTGAGAATGGAGAACGGGTTCAGCCAGATCCCCGCCCTTATGACAAGATTCGTCAGCGTCTGATCAATACTCAAAAACTGATCACTATTGAAGAAAATGCCAAAGAAGCCTTTACTACCATCACCGGCGAAGCTCCTACGGCGGTTCCCGGTACACTGTTTCCAAAATCGATGGTATTCGTCCCATTAGTAGTTGGAGAAACAGTTCGCGGTTATGTTAGCCTTCAAAACCTGGATCGTGAACATGCATTCAGTGAATCGGATCTTCGACTTTTAAGTACGCTGGCCAACGGCATGAGTGTGGCCCTCGAAAATGCCCGGCTTTTCAGTGAAACCGAACAGAGAAATGCTGAACTGGCCGTAATCAATAGCGTACAGCAGGGATTGGTAGCCGAAATGGATATGCAGGGTATTTATGATTTGGTGGGGGGGCGTATTCGTGATCTCTTTGATGCCCAAGTAACCGGCGTAGTCATCTTCAATCATGATAAAAAAACTGAAGATTGGAAGTACTTGTTTGAAGACGGAGCACGAATGTACCCGAATATTCGACCTTATGACAAAATCAGGGAGAAAATCATTAATGAAAAATCTACCCTAAATATCGCCGAAAACGTAGCTCAAATTCTTTCCGAAATAAAAGGTGAAAAAATAAAGCCCGTTCCTGGAACACGGCTTGCAAAATCATTGCTTTACGTTCCTATGATTGTAGGTGAGGAAGTCAGAGGCTATCTCACACTTCAAAACAATGACCGTGAACATGCTTTCAATAAGTCTGATGTTCGATTGTTAAGCACCCTTACCAACAGCATGAGTGTGGCCCTTGAAAATGCCCGGCTTTTCAGTGAAACCAACAGACTATTAGCCGAAACCGAACAGCGAAATGCTGAACTCGCAGTCATCAACAGCGTGCAAGAAGGCCTGGTGCGTGAAATGGATATGCATACCATTTACAAACTAGTTGGGAACCGAATATGTGAAGTGCTCAACACACAAACCATGCTTATCCGAACGTTTGACATTGAAGAAAATCTGGAAACCTGGGAATATGCAATTGAAAACGGTGAACAACTTCATGTAGATCCACGCCCATTTATTTGGGCTAATAAGCATCTCATCAAAACAAAAGAATCTCTCCTCATTAATGAAGATTATGTAGAAACAGCAAGAAAATTCGGAGACACTGAACAAGGTGTAAGCAAAGGATTACCTCCCAAATCAGCCATATTTGTACCCATGATTGTAAGCGATAAAGTTATGGGTTCCATCAGCCTTCAAAATGTAGAAAAAGAAAATGCCTTTACGGAATCAGATGTACGACTGCTGACCACACTCACCAACAGTATGAGTGTAGCTCTCGAAAACGCACGGCTTTTTAATGAGACTACGCGTTTACTTTCTGAAACTGAACAGCGTGCAGCTGAACTTCAGACTGTTAATAATATTAGTAAAGCCATGGTTTCTCAATTGGAATTTGACGCTCTTATCAAACTTGTGGGCGAGCAAATGCGTGAGACATTTAAAGCTGATATAGTATACCTGGCCATTCATGATCTAAAGACTGATATGCTTCATTTTCCCTATTATTATGGTGATTTAGCTGAATCTCGGCCTTTTGGCAATGGGATCACTGAAAAAATCATCCTCAGCAAAGAGCCGCTTTTGGTCAATCATGACCTGGCGGAAGCGTACGATAAAATTAAGGCAGAGAAGAAAGGGAAAATGGTCGAATCTTATCTTGGTGTTCCTATTATAGCCGGTAAAAAATCCATTGGGGTGATCAGTGTTCAAAGTAAGGAACAGGAAAATCGCTTTACTGAAAGTGATCAGCGACTGCTTACCACCATTGCAGCCAATGTGGGTATTGCAATGCAAAATGCCGAAGCTTACCAAAAACTACAGGCCGCACTCACTGACCTTAGATCAGCCCAGGAACAACTCATCCAGCAGGAAAAACTGGCATCGCTCGGTCAACTTACTGCCGGGATCGCCCACGAGATAAAAAACCCGCTCAACTTTGTGAATAACTTTTCGGAGCTGAGTATAGAATTATTGGAGGAAGCGAGGGAAGAGATAGTAAGTGAAAAGATAAAAGTGAAAAGTGAGAAGGAAAATCCCCACTTGAGAGGGGAAGGCGGAAGCGAAGCTGGAGCGAGGGCTGTGTCTGATGGAGCAAGTGGTGAGGCCGTTTGGCTTCTGGACACAGACCTGATCTTAGATATCTTCGACGACATCGAAGCGAACCTCAAAACTATCCACAAGCATGGAACCCGTGCCGATTCTATCGTAAAATCAATGCTGCAGCATTCACGTGGCGGGGATGGCAAAATGGAGCCCACAGCGTTTAATTCGCTCGTAAAAGAGTATGTGAACCTGAGTTTCCACGGAATGCGTGCCAGCAGGGATCACATCAACGTGGATATCGACCTACAGCTGGATGACTCCGTTGATGTGGTACCGTTGATTTCTGAAGACTTCAGCCGTGTGATTTTAAACTTGTGCAATAATGCGTTTGATGCGATGAGGGAGAAGATGGCAGGAGACGGTGGGCCGGAGACCGGGGAAGTTTACAGCCCTAAATTGACGGTAAGGACCCAATCCAAAACAAATTTCATCGTCCTCGAAATCGAAGACAACGGGCCGGGAATTCCCGATGAGATGAAGGACAAGATCCTGCAGCCTTTTTTTACAACGAAGAAAGGAACGGCGGGTACGGGGTTGGGACTAAGCATCACCAATGATATTATTAAAGCCCATGGCGGTGACCTGTCGATTGATTCTATTCCGGGAAAAGGAACTACGTTTAGTATTTCATTACAGACCAAAGAAAACGTGTAGTCCCTGTATGCTTTTATTAACGATTTATAAGGCTATTTTTCCGAAAAGAGGCTTAGATTGTCTCAATTTAGGTTCAGCATTAAATGCAATTAGTAAAAGGGGTATTATTAGCGGTTTTCTGTCTGCTTTTTGCGGATGCATTTTCGCAGCAGGCAAAGTTCCGTCATCTAACCATTGATGACGGCCTGTCTCAAAATGCCGTTTATTCAATCCTTCAGGATAGCCGGGGCTTTATGTGGTTTGGTACGAAAGACGGCCTTAATCGCTATGATGGACGCAATTTTGTAGTGTATCAGCATGATCCCTTCGATTCAACCACGATCTCTGATGCATATATAACAAGGTTGCTTGAAGACAGCCGCGGGGATATCTGGACCGGTTCGCTATCGGGTGACGTCAATGTTTTTGAGAGGGAAAATGAAATATTCTGTACAATTCCAATGGTCAATGAGCTGGGTGAGAAAGTAACGACCAATGAAATTACAGATATTGCCGAGGGGCCTGATGGTACGATCTGGGTAGCGACCAAAGGTGACGGGCTCTTTAACATTCTTGTTGATGACGATAAAGGATGCAATTACGACTATCGACGATTTTTGCACGATCCGGCCGACGACCAAAGCCTGAACAGCAACCGGGTTGGCAATCTGTTTTTTGATGAACATCAAACATTTTGGATTGGTACTGAAGAAGGTCTCAATCAATTTGATGAATCAAGCGAATCGTTTACCCGGACTCTGTTTGAAACTAAACACCCGGAAGCACCCTCAGGCTCAGGCGAATACAAAATCACAGCAATGCATGAGAGCAGTGCCGGTGATTTTTGGATAGGGGTTCCAAGCGGCCTTATAAAGTTTGACCGGAATTCCGGTAATTACGAGTTCTATCCCAATAAGTATGAGGTAGTCGAATATGGTTGGGGAAGTATTCATATTATTGTGGAAGATCATACAGGTCAGCTTTGGCTGGGAACAGTCGCGGGATTGATGAGGTTCGACCCATCAACGAAACAGTACAGCTATTACCGGCACGATCCGCTAAACTCTCAATCCCTCAGCTATAACATCATCTCCAGTCTTTTAATAGACAACACCGGAATTCTATGGGCAGGTACATCTGGGCTTGGAATTAATATCCTCGATTTTAAAGCAAACCGGTTTCAGACACTTATCAGAACTCAGGGCCCCTCCTCCCGGATAACGGGGTTTAGTATTCGTTCAATTCTTGAGGACAGCTCCGGAAATGTTTGGATCAGCGCTGATGTACTTTACCGCTGGAACCGGGAAACAGGAGAACTGACAAGCTTTGAAACCACCTCCGACCTGATAGATAAATTCGGCAATACCGGTGCTTACTCCATGGTTCAGGCGTCGGATGAACTGCTTTGGTTTGCCACATCCCAGGGGTTGTTCAGGCATAATCCGGTTACAAACCAAAACAGGCTTTATAAACATTCTCCGGGAAATGAATCCGGTCTGAAGTACCAGGAAGTCAATGCTGTTTTTGAAGCCAGAGACAGCTCTATCTGGATTGCCACTTACAACTACTTCAGCAGAATGACAGATGAACAGTCAGGTACATTTCAGCACTACCGGTACCAGCAATCGGATCACTCAATTAGGATAGCCCGGCCGGTCATTTTTCAGGATATGAACGGTATCTTCTGGCTGGGAACAGCTAACGGACTGGTGCGATTTGATCCCGTCAGTGAAACATTTACTACATTTAAAAACAATCCGGATCAATCCAACAGCCTGAGCAATAATCACATTAAGTCTATTCTTGAAGATCCGGTACAGCCAGAAATATATCTCTGGATCGGTACATCCGGCGGACTCAATAAATTTGATTATCGGGCCGGTACATTTGAACACTATACCGAAAGGGACGGCCTTCCGAATGAGGTGGTTTATGCAATACTGCCGGATGACGATAGCAACCTCTGGCTCAGCACCAACAAAGGCCTCTCGCGGTTCAACCCGCAAACAGGGAGCTTTCGGAATTTTGATGTGTTTGACGGCCTCCAAAGCAATGAATTTAACACCGGAGCCTACTTCAAAAGCAAAACCGGAGAGCTATTTTTCGGGGGGATCCAGGGCCTCAACTATTTTTTCCCGAATCAAATAGAAGACAATCCACACCTGCCGCCTGTAGTGCTCACCAGCATTAAGCTGGGGAACCGGACGGTCTCTAACAAAACAGACACCGAATTGTTGCATGCTTCAGTTTCTGCCGTTGATCACATTACGTTCTCCCATCAGGAGGATGTGATTACGTTTGAATTTGCTGCGCTCGATTATTCGGCCCCTGAAAAAAATCAATACGCCTACATGCTTGAAGGGTTCAATGACGACTGGATTTTATCCGGAAATCTTGGCTCTGCAACGTACACAAACCTGCCACATGGCGAGTATACATTTCGGGCTAAAGGCTCAAATAATGATGGGATTTACAATGAGGAGGGTTTAGCCCTGGCTGTGATTGTAGCTCCGCCTTGGTGGCGTACCTGGTGGGCGTATGGCATGTATACACTCCTGTTTTTGAATGGGCTCTATTTACTGAGGCGCTATGAGCTGAACCGGTTCAACCTGAAAAATCAGCTGCAGTATGAAAGGGTTGAAACAGACTCTCTGAGGAAGCTCGATCAGCTGAAATCCCATTTCTTTGCCAATATCTCTCACGAATTCAGAACACCGCTAACGTTGATAACCGGGCAGCTTGAAACACTGCTTGATTCTGAAACAGACCGGAACAGAAAAAAGAAACTGGTGTCAGCGAACAGTAATGCTGAACAGTTACTTTCTTTGATCAACCAGCTGTTGGACCTGTCGAAGCTGGAGGCAGGAAGGATGGAGCTGCATTCGGAAGAGACGAATATCGTTTCATTTTTAAAAAACCACCTTTTCTCGTTTGAATCCCTCGCGCAGGCGGAAAACATCAGCCTTAATTTCTCTTCTGCCCGCGCTACAATTACGATGAGTTTTGATACCGATAAAATGGAAAAAGTGTTTTTTAATCTGTTTTCAAATGCCTGCAAGTTTACCGAACCCGGCGGCCGTATTGATGTGGATGTTGAAATTCCTCAACCAGACATTGTTGAAATACGCGTGAAAGATTCCGGAATTGGTATCCCAAAAGACCGTTTGCCGTACATTTTTGACCGGTTTTACCAGGCCGATCCATCCGAAACCCGAAAATATGAAGGTACCGGAATAGGACTTTCGCTGGCATTCGAGTTAATTACGATTCATAATGGTACGATTGATGTAAATAGCGAAGAAGGTGTTGGCACCGAATTTATCATCCGCCTTCCCTATGAAGAGGGTGATGCCCCGGTTCGGGATAACTCATCAATGCCTGATGAGGCAGCTGCCGAAAACGCTTTAGCTCCACCGGCACTTCCGGATATTGATGGGCTTATCTCTGAGCATGACGAGATCATCCTCATTGTTGAAGATAATGCGGACGTGCGGGAATTCATCCGCGAACAGCTCAGTGGAGAGTACAAAATTCTGGAAGCTGCCAACGGCCTTGAGGGAATTGCCGTCTCGCAGGGAACCATTCCTGATTTGATTATTACTGATTTGATGATGCCCGAAATGGATGGATATGAGTTCAGCGGTAACATCCGGAGTGATGAAAAAACCAGTCATATTCCTATCATCATGCTTACCGCCAAGGCCGGCCTCGACCCAAGAATTGAGGGCCTTGAAGCGGGAATCGATGCATATCTCACCAAGCCATTCCATGTAAAGGAATTGAAAACAAGGGTGAAAACACTCATTCAGCAGAGAAAAAATTTAAAGAAACAATTCAGTACGTCCACATATTTTAAGCCGTCGGTTGTTGCAAAGAGTTTGGTAGATCAAAGCTTCCTCAGGAAGGCCATTGAGATGATCGATAAACATATCGTTGAGGAGGATTTTAAGGTGGAAGATTTTGCTGAATCGCTGAATATGAGTGTCTCTCAGCTTAACAGAAAACTCAACGCCCTGGTTGATCAACCCGCTGGCACATTTATCCGGTCCATCAGACTCCAGCGCGCCGCCGAACTGCTCAATCAAACCCATAAACGAGTTGCAGAGATCTGTTATGAAGTCGGGTTTAATGACCAGGCTTATTTCTCCCGGGCCTTTAAAAAACAATTTGGCAAAAGCCCGTCGGCGTTTCGGAATTTGTCTATTTGATGTAACTGGCACTTATGGTTTATTGGTATTTCCCAAGTACGGGGATATCCTTCGTCGCCCAAAAAGCGGGCTCCTCTGGATGACAGGCATGGGTGGGGATTATGTACCGGCGTATATACTATCCCGGCATGTCGGGTTTCGGGATACGCCGGTACGGAGTTACTTCCCAGCGTGCTGTCATCCTGAATGTAGCGAAGTGAAATGAAGGATCTCCCCGTTCTGAGGACGCACCCACCAAAAAGCACCCCTCCTCACAATGTATCATACAAATCCTTCCATTCGGGGTTTTTAGATTCAATAAGAGCAATTTTCTTCTTTCGGCTCCAGCCCTTGATTTCCTTTTCTCTGGCTATGGCATCCTGCACCCATTGAAACTCCTCAAACCATACAAGTTTATCCAGATTAAAACGACTGGTGAATCCTTTAGTAATATTCTGTTTATGCTGCCAGACCCGGACCTTTAAATTATTGGTCATCCCTGTATATGGGATCCCACGCTTTTTGTTGGTTACGATATAGGTAAAATAGGTCCTCATACTTTATATGATCCCGAAATGATGAATTCCTTACAGTTTTTTTAATGGGTGGTATTTCGTTTTTGGTTATTCCCGAGTGCAGGAGATCCTTCGTCAACCCAGTGCAAAAAACGCATTGGGTCTCCTCCCCGAGGGGTCGAGGGCTGGCTGGATGACAAGCGACTGGGGGCGTACTGCAGCGGCGCATGGAAGGGAGTGGCATAACCGGGGTTGTTGATGCGCCTCTTCTTATTATTAAAGCGCATTGTCATCCTGACATTGAAGCCGGTGTTTTACCGGCCGAAGTGGAAGGATCTCTCCGTTCTAAGTACTACCACTTTAAAAACAACCCGCCGCCGCCACATTTTTCAATAGAAGTGTGTCTTTTTTTCGGTATTTCCACCGTGCGGTGAGATCCTTCGTCGCCCAAAAAGCGGGCTCCTCTGGATGACAGGCATGGATAGGAATTATGAACCGGCGTTTATAAAATCTATGCATATTGGGGTTCGTAATACGCCGGTGCAGAGTTAC
>Ga0306867_1000395_pt1 | contig 25140 bp, 23 predicted proteins | sample AntRauTorckE6831_FD_190432 | JGI IMG/M metagenome (GOLD analysis project Ga0306867, IMG submission 190432) | Saline lake microbial communities from Rauer Islands, Antarctica - Metagenome Torckler E6 #831 (v2) (version 2) | ecosystem: Environmental > Aquatic > Non-marine Saline and Alkaline >...
ATCCGTTCAGCAATTCAAAAACCTGCCTGAGTATTTGCAGGTATGGCCGGCGCACGGTTCGGGGAGCGCCTGCGGTAAAGCGATGGGCGCGGTGCCGGAGTCAACCGTAGGGTATGAGTTGAGATTCAGCAATGCGTTTAAAGCCGCAGAGAGTGAACAATCGTTTGTTGATTACGTGCTGGACGGACAGCCGGAGCCGCCGCTATACTTCGGCCGCATGAAGAAGGTGAACAAAGAAGGCGCCCCGGTATTGGGCGATTTACCCAAGCCGAAACACGTTTCCATTGATGCTATCATCAAAGCGGGTAAAACCATCGTGGATACGCGGCACAAGCATGATTTTATGCCGCGCCATATCAAAGGCTCGCTGATGGCTTCCTGGGATAATAACTTCAACACTATCGCAGGCTCCTACCTGGATGCCGATGAACGTATTTACCTTATTATTGAGGAAGAATATATTGAACAGGCGGTTCGGGATCTGGTGCGGGTAGGGTTGGATTACATTGAAGGATATGCAACTCCTGAAGAGCTGGAGGCGTGGGACGGAGAGCTGGAGCAAATCGAAGCCATTGATTTTGGCGATGTGGAAAAGTTGCGTGATCAAGGTGATATACAGGTCGTGGATGTTCGCAAAGCGACCGAATACGCGCAGGGGCATGTGCCCGGCTCAATCAACATTGCCCACACCCGGCTGGCGAATCACCTGGGAGAGTTGGAGAAGAAAAAAGAGCTGTTGGTGCATTGTGCCAGCGGTCAGCGTGCTTCCTACGCCAGCAGCTTGCTGGCTAAAGAAGGGTTTCGATTAAAATGGGTAGATGATTCCTTTTCAAATTGGAAAGGGGACAATGCTTAAATATACTTGTGTCATCCCGGACCCCGATCCGGGATCTCTTGAATTCAGTAACGTTGATATAATTTTGTACCTATCTCAACACTTTTTGCTTTACGAGATCCTGAAACAAGTTCAGGATGACACTATTTTCATTTTTAAAGTTTACTCTCAATGATTTTAGCCTGGATTGGCGCACTAATGGTGGGACTTTCGTTGGGAATATTAGGATCGGGCGGTTCTATACTGACGGTCCCCTTGCTTATCTATTTAGTGGGTGAAGAAGAAAAAGTAGCGATTGCCGAATCGCTGGGAATTGTCGGTGCCATTGCTTTTACAGGGTTCATCCCCTACGCTTTTAAAAAACAGGTGCACTGGAAGAGCGTCATTCTTTTTGGCTTGCCGGGCATGGCGGGTTCATTTTTGGGAGCCTACACCTCAAACTATGTTTCTGCAACCGTCCAGCTGCTTATTTTTGCCGGGGTGATGCTGCTCGCAGCTGTCATGATGTTTCGTGATTCAAAACCAAAAGAAAAGTCGGTTCAAACTTCCGGATTGCCTTGGTGGTTTATTGCTTTAGAAGGGTTGGCAGTGGGTGTCCTTACGGGATTGGTAGGCGTCGGTGGCGGCTTCTTAATAGTGCCGGGTTTGGTATTACTGGGTGGGTTATCCATGCACCTGGCGGTAGGAACCAGCCTGGCTATTATCGCCATGCAAAGCATTACCGGTTTTATAAAATACCTGGACGTACTCGATAACCTTAACCTTTCGGTGGATCTGCATCTGATGCTTGTTTTTGGTTTGATTGGAGCAGTCGGAAGCATTATTGGTCGTACTGTAGGCGCAAAAATATCAAGCCAAGGACTAAAAAAGGGATTTGCCGTCTTTCTCGTTTTAATGGGTGCTTATATCATCTTTAAAAACATTTAATTGATGATAAAGGCGTGAATCACCCCGGGAAGCCAGCCAATAAGAGTAAGTAGCAGATTGATGAGAAAATCTTGCCCAAGTCCGTGATTGAGATATACAGCCAATGGCGGAAGTAAAATATTAAGAATGATGGTAAGCATATTGACAGAGAATTTCGTTAGATGAATAGTTTCTATTGTAATTTAATTTAAGGGTTTGCCAACCCATTTGAAAACAGTCTTAAATCACAACCTTAATTAAAAAATTGATGGAAGATAAAATTTCCAAGGAACAGTACCGGAAAATAGAACAGATGATAGCCAGCGATGAAAGCGTGGTGGGAATCGACGCCAAGAAAACCCACATTATTATCTTACACAAGCTGATGGCGCTGGAAAAGCGGCTGGAGCAGATTGAGAAAAAGCTAAATGTTGATTAAACCATGAAACTGAAATTGCCCCCAGCTTTAGTAGCTTTATTATTCGGAGTGGTGATGTGGGGACTGGATCAATATCTTCATTCTGCAACCCTTACATTTATAGCGGAGCAGTGGGTATACAGAATGATATTCGGGATGGGAATTGGGGTTGGTATATTGGGGCTGCTTCAATTCATTACCCATCAAACAAGCATCGATCCACACAAGCCGGGCAAAGCATCAATTTTGGTAACCGAAGGTACTTACCGGTTCAGCCGCAACCCGATGTATCTGGCGTTGCTTATTGTCCTGCTTGGCTTTGGGGTGAAGTTGGGGAATATGCTTTCGTTCATCATAATTCCTTTCTTTGTGATGTATATGAATCGGTTTCAAATTACACAGGAGGAAGAGATACTGCGGGAAAAGTTTGGAGTTGAGTTTGAGAATTACACTTCTCAGGTAAGCAGGTGGTTATAAAGAGGCGGTTAATCGGGAGCTTCGGTTTTGACTTACTTTAAAGCTAAGCACCGCCAGTATTGCACCAATTACAAGAGTTGCCGGTGCAAAAAATGAGGATGCTGGCTTTCATGGAAAAAGGGCTTATCAACTCGTCGGACGATTCTGATTCGTCCGACGAGTATTTAAAATTGTTATTCCGGCTTTTCGCCATACACCGTTATGCTGAAAATACCGGTTTGAGAATCGGTGAAATCGGCAATCTCATCCTCACTCATATATTTCTCCAGAATTTTATCCGGCAATTTGATTTCCTTCTGTTTTTGAATAGTGATATTTGTAAACCCGGTCTCGGCGATAATTGCCAGATAGTCTTCCATATCAATGGCTCCGGCTACGCAGCCGGCATACATCTCGGCGTCTTCTTTTAGGGTTGCGGGAAGTTCGCCGCGAATAACCACATCCGAAATACTGAAATGTCCGCCGGGCCTGATGATGCGATACGTTTCTGTAAAAGCTAATTTCTTATCCGGCACCAAATTAAGTACGCAGTTGCTCACAACCACGTCTGCGATGTTATCTTCAAGCGGCATATTCTCAATATCACCCAGCATAAATTCTGCATTCTTAAATCCGATTTTAGCGGCATTTGCTTTGGCTTTATGTATCATTTTTTCCGTCATGTCCAGCCCAATAACGCGGCCGGTGTCACCGGTTTCCTGCCGCGCCACAAAACAGTCATTGCCCGCACCCGAACCCAAATCAACAACGGTATCGCCTTTAGTGATGTGAGCAAATTGGGTTGGGAGACCGCAACCCAGGCCAAGATCGGCGTCTTCTTGGTATCCTTCTATGGCCGAATAGTCATCGGCAAAAACGGAATAATCAACGGTGTCGCAGCCGCGGCCGGTTCCGCAGCAGGAGGAGGTATTTTCATCACGCGATTGTTCGCTGATTTGGGCATACTTTTTCTTTACGGTATCCTTCAGTTCGTCGGAGGTTTTGGATTGGTTTTTCATGATTTTCATCTTGTCCAGTTCAGGTTTGGTAATTGGCATTTTTAAAGTCTCCTTTTCAGGGGAGTACTCTCAGCGGTTTTCTGAGAGGGAGGGGTGTTAGCAACAAGTTTGGGATTGAATGTTTTGGATAAAAAATCCGAGCAGATTTTTTAGTTCACCGGCAGCATCTTCATTGATACAGTAGCAGACGCGCACGCCTTCTACTTCCCCTTTAATCACCCCGGCTTTCTTAAGCGCTTTCAAATGCTGGGAAACGGTAGATTGTGCCAAAGGAAGTTCATCGGTGATATCTCCACAGATACATTCCCTGCGTTTTGCAAGAATTTCAAGGATGGCTATTCGTGCCGGATGCCCCAAAGCTTTTGCCAGTTCAGCGGTTCTTATTTGTTGTTGGTTAAACTTATCTGCTTTTGTAATTGCCATAATATCGTATATCGTAGTTTTACGATTAATTTAGGTTTTTAATTACTACTTATCAATAGTAAGGGTAAAATGTTTTGGATTTTAATTAATGAGTGGTCTAATTCCCCGACCCTTGGGTCGGAATAGGTCATAAAAGAAGGTACTCAAAAATACCTATCCATCCCCTCTGGAGGTGATTAGGGGTGGGTAATAACAGCATATAATCATTTTTGAGTACCTTCATCCGTGTTGATACCCCGATGGCTTGCCTCGGGGTTGTTCATTCAGCTGGCCGGAAAAGATGGGCACACTTCACAAACTGGTCGGCATTTCCCATCATAATAAGCCGGTCGTTTACAGCAATTTTGAAACTTCCGTCAGGATTGCCAATAGCTTGATCATCCCGTTTGATTGTCAATATGGTAATACCAAATTCATTACGTAAATGTAATTCTTGCAAGGTTTTACCGTCTGCATACGAATTTTCTCTAACCATCACCGCGCGTGTATGTAATCCTTCTTCATCGAGTCCCTGAAGTACCATAAGGTGTGCTTCCTGAATGCTGCCGCGCATGATCTCGTAGTCATGCGCCCGCACTTCTTGTATGTGTTGATTGATTTCTTCCTGCGGTATCATATAAGCGCCCAATACATGCGAAAATAGACGAACAGTAGTTTCCATTTCTTCGGGCACCACAATATCAGCGCCTTGTTGTTCTAAACTGTTTACTTCATTCAGGTAGCGCGTGCGAACAACAAGTTGCAGGATGGGATTGAGAAAACGAGCCTGCTTGAGAATGCGCGGTGTGGAACGCGGATCATTGGTAGCAATCACACATAGTTTTGCTTTTTTGATGGCGGCAAGTTCCAGAATATGCGGTCGGCTGGCATCACCGTAAATTACCGGAATATTTTTAGACTTCATTTCTTCGACGGAGGCCGGATTCATTTCAATGATGACATACGGGATACCCGAATCATGAAGCACCTGTTCAAGATGTCGACCGGCGGGACCGTAACCGATGATTACGACATGATCTTCCAGTATTTTTTTGGAAGTACGGTTGTCGGTAGTCGTTTCCTGACCTAAATGTTGCAAAAATGTACCGCCAAGAATATCGCCCATTTTAGGCCCGCCTTTAACCATAAAGGGGGTGGCAATCATCAATAAAACGGTAACGGCAATAAAAATTTGGGAACCTGCATCACCCAAACCGGCAGGGCTTAATCCCGCCGCACGACCGGCGCGTTCAAGTACAAATGAGAACTCCCCAATTTGGGCCAGTGCAATACCGGATGCTGCTACAATGCGTACCGGGTAGCCAAGCGTTAACAGGCTGCCGGTGTTAATGATAAACTTGATAAATAAAACAGCCACGGCCGTTCCGGCAATTATAAGCGGATTATCAATCAGGAATTGGATATTAAGCAGCATACCTACCGACACAAAAAATACGGCATTGAAAATGGTGCGGAGAGGTAATATTTCACTAAGCGCATGCTCGCTGAAATGGCTTTCGCTCACCACAAGTCCGGCTAAAAAAGCACCCAGAGCCAGGCTTACACCGGCCATGCTGCTTATGGCTGCGGTTCCAAAACAGATGGCAACCACGGTAAGAAGAAAAAGCTCTTGCTTGCGGGTATGGGCCACTTTTTCAAGAATCCAGGGGACAATACGTTGGGCAAGTACCAGTACCAAAACGATTAGAATAAGTGCCCGACCCAATACCCAAAGCAGGGCAGAGCTACTGGCTGCATCGCCGGATAGTAGGGGAATGAGCAGTACCATCACAATAATAGCCAAATCCTGAAATATGAGGACGGCCAGAGAAAGTTGTCCATAAGGGGTATCGTTTTGCCCCTGTTCGCTGAGCAGCCCAAGAATGATGGCCGTACTGCTCAACGCTACTAAACAGCCGGTATAAATACCCGATTGCCAGGGTACATCAAACAGAAAAAGGATGGCCGTAACCAAACCTGTGGTTATAAAAACCTGCAGTCCGCCGCCCACAATAATAGCCTTGCGAATACGATTCAGTTTTTCGAGGCTGAATTCAATACCGATGGTGAAAAGCAGTAAGATGATGCCGATTTCGGCCAGGATATCAACCAGTTCCTGATCTTGAACCAATCCCAGTGCATTTGGGCCGATGATCACCCCGGCAATGAGGAATCCAACAATGGGTACCAGGTGAAAACGGTAGCAGAGGTAGGCAATGCCCACACTGATTACAAATAAGGCAACCATCTCATTAAGAAACGGCAGAGTGACGGCGGTAATCATTTTGAGTTGAGGCTATCTGTATTTTGATTTTGCAAAACCCGGCCTACACTTATAAATGAGATACCTTGCTGCATTGAAGTGCTGATCATAACGGCTTCTATCACAGGCGGGTAAACCGGATTAGCGGATTCCCAGACAACGATGAAATTAGCGCCCACACCTCCCCGAAGATCATTTTCATTAACGACAAATGATGTGGATGCAAGCGGGTTAATGTTCATGGGTTCTTCCAAATAGTCTTTTACCAGCTCGCCCTGTGAATCGTAATATAGCACCTTGGAAAGGGTAAAAGATCGATTCATATCGGCATTGCGAATGCTTAAGGTTGTGGTAAGATTAAAGGTCGTTTTATGATTCTGTTGGTAAATATGCGAATAGACCGGTACGTAAATGGTTTGGCCGGTTGAGGAATGAAGCCGTGAAAAAGAACTAAATTCTTCTTGATCAGCCTGCCGGGCAGAAGGGTTTGGCACTTCTGTTTTACTATTAGTAGAAGACTGCTTTTCAGGGCTTGCTTCGCAAGCGAAAAGTGCAGATAAAAAAAATATTACAAAAAATCGGTTGAGCATGATCCGGTTTTATTGGGTCCAATTAATTCAACTTCTCTAAAAGAAGATATAACTTTTTCCGACTCTTTTTGAATATCAAAAAAAGAACAGAGATTAAGTGCTTTAGGGTTTTAAACTCGGCTTGCAATAAAAAAGGAGTCCAATCGTGCTGTAACTCAACTTGACAGAATCTTTATAAGCAATGAAATTATTTTAGGTACAGCAGCTTTTTCAAGACTCCTTCAGAGAAATAATTACAGAGTAACACTGGGTTTACACAAGTCTATGCCAACAATATGTTTGCCAGGGTTTTCAGGTCCTTTTCAACATAGGTTGGTTCAGCAGAAAGAGGGTATAGGGCCTGCCCGGGCCGCGCAATAAAAGCGGTATCCATGCCGGCAGCGGCAGCACCGGCTACATCCCAGCCGTGGGCGGCAATGAACAGGCAACCCTCGGGTGTAACGTTTAGCTGTTCGGAGGCCCATTGATAAACCGATGTATGCGGCTTGTATTTGCCAAACGTTTCCACGCTTAACGTTTGCTCAAAATAGGATTTTATTTCGGCGTTTTGGAGTTGGGCTTGCAATCCTTCGTGAGATGAATTGGTAAGTACAGCCATGGGAAATCCGGATTTCTTAAGTTTTTCCAGAGCGGCCGGCACCTCCGGATAGGGTGGAGAGGAACGGATGGGCTTTAGCGCCTCTTGTGCATCATCTTTGTTAAGTGTGATATTCCGATTTTCAGCCAGCATCATCAACGCACCGGCCCCGATTTCTCCAAAATTATGGTACTGCTTGCTGACCGTTTCAACCAGGGAGTAGTGCAACATGGTTTCGAACCAGAGGGATACCGTATCATCGCTGCCGCCTAAAACATCAGCTACCGATTCGCGCAGTTTTGTTAGATCGAGCAGGGTTTCGTTCATATCGAAGATGAGCACCGGTTTTTTTCTTTTTGTTATCATGCGATCTGATTTAAAACAATCTTAGTTATTAGAGATGGAATTAAAATGAATCACGCCTATGCCCCATATTATTAATTTTACTTTTAGTAGAGCGATTTGCTTAATCGCTCTGTTTCTTTCAGTAAATATGGCAGAATTACTGGTAAGAGTATTTCTATAGACCCATTTGATGGATTGCGAATTATACTACGTTTTTCCCAGAGCGATTAAACAAATCGCTCTACAAATTTTGTATAAATATATCTGCAAATTCCGGTTTACAATAAGAATATTGTCAATTCTCTCAATAATCTGTTAATCCTTCATTTACGGGATTATTGAGCACATATCTGATTGTGTTCTTTAACACATCTTTATTCCGAATAACCCGGTCAAAACTTTCGGGATGCTAAAACAATATTTTGTTTTCCCCTTATAAAGGGGAGATGTAAGCCTGCGCTAAGAAGCTTTAGCGTAGTATTGAGGGGTTAATCCATTGAGATTGAGTTACAATTTATACGTGTGGTTATTGTTCCCCATCCCAGTATTGTTCCAACTTGTCGGTCAATTCAGCATTTACCGAAGGATCAACCGGAATCTCGATAACGCTTAATTCCTGGGAGCCAATGGTGTGGTGCAGCTGCTCTTCAAGCTCAGCCACATTTTTCGGGCAATATCCCTTAATGTCAAAACTTTCAGCCAGCGCTTTAAAGTCGGGATTGTCGATATGCGTACCCGTGGATTTACCCGTATGCATTTCTTGCTTCCAGCTGATGAGTCCGTAATCGTTATCATTAAATACCACGGCGGTGAAGCCCACGCCCAGGCGTTTAGCTGTTTCCAGCTCTTGTACATTCATCATAAAGCCGCCATCACCCGAGGCCGCCACAATGGGGCGATCCGGATTTTGCAAGGCCGCCGCAACGCCGCCGGGAAGGGCAATCCCCATCGTCGCAAGGCCATTGGAAATAATGCAGCCGTTGGCGCAGTAGGTGGGAAAATTACGGGCAATCCACATTTTATGGCTGCCCACATCGCTGATGAGCAGTCCTTCATCGGGCAGGGCTTCACGAATGATGTTCAATCCCCCGGGAATGGTAAACTTATCGCCTTCTTGCAGGGCATAACTCTGGATGTCGTCTTCGATGCGTTTGCGCACCTCGGCATACCAATTTTGTTCGAAGTCCAGATCGGCCGGGTCCAGCTTTTCATTTAGCTGCCGAAGCGTGGCCGAAATATCGGCAATTACTTCCACTTCGGGGCGGTAGTGGGTATACACTTCGGCCGGTTCAAAATCAATATGGATGATGGTTTCTTTATTATCCGGGTTCCAGGCTTCCGGCGGGTATTCGGCAATGTCGTATCCCACGGCCAGAATTAGATCGGCCTGCTCAACGGCCTCCATCACATAGTCTTTAAAACCCAAACCGATGGAATGGAGCGAATGTTCGTTTTTATCGGAGACCGCGCCTTTACCCATAAAGGTATGTACTACCGGAATATCCAGCGTATCAACCAGCGTGGTAAGATTTTCGGATGATCGTTTGCGGATGGCTCCGTTGCCGGCCATGATGAGCGGCCGTTTGGCCTTTTGCAATAAGCTGATAGCCTGATCCAGTGCCTTGTAATCGGGGGCGGCACGACGAACGGGCTCGGGCTGAATTATATCGATGACATCGGTTTCTGCGGCGGCTACATCTTCAGAAAGTTCGAGATGCGTGGCGCCGGGTTTCTCAAGCTGGGCCAGTTTAAAAGCCTTGCGAATCACTTCGGGTACAATGTGCGGAGTGTTGATGGCCGTGTTCCACTTGGTGATGGGCCGAAACATGCTCACTACATCCAGATTTTGGTGACTGGTATTGTGCAGCCGGTCCAAATCACCCTGACCGGTAATGGCCACTACCGGACTTTTATCCAGGTTCGCATCGGCAATGCCGGTCATAAGATTCGTTGCGCCCGGTCCAAGTGTGGCCAGGCAAACGCCCGCTTCACCGGTAACCCGTCCCCAAACATCAGCCATAAAAGCAGCGCCCTGTTCGTGCCGTGTGGGAATAAATTGAATGGAAGATTCAGAAAGCGAAAACAGCAGGTCTTGGTTTTCTTCACCCGGTACGCCAAACACATATTGTACGCCTTCATTTTCGAGCGCTTGCACAAAAAGATCAGATACTTTCATAAAATACAGTGGTTAATGATTTAAATCGTTATCGTTGATGTTTTAGAAAACTGGCACAAATAGCTCAACAAATTTATTAATCGAAAGATAATTCGCAAAAAAATTTAAGACCTTTATATTACATTTAAAATTCATAACACCTCAGTTTTCTATGAACAAATACTTATCCATAATAATTTTTGGCTTTCTATTTATTCTTTCCGGCCTACCACTGCATGGGCAAGAATCAAAAACCCCGGACGATCGCCCCAAACTTGTGGTGGGCATTGTAGTTGACCAAATGCGGTACGAATATCTGCCGCGCTTCTGGTCGAAATTTGGGGATGACGGATTTAAGCGATTGGTAAATGAGGGGTATTCATTCACAAATAATCACTTCAATTATTTCCCAACTTATACCGGTCCGGGCCATGCCGCCATTTATACCGGCACCACGCCCTCGGTGAATGGTATTGTAGGCAACAGCTGGTTCGACCGCTCCGGGAAAAAAGGCATGTATGTGGTATCAGACACCCTGATGCAAACCGTAGGCGGGGAAGGAAATGTAGGCCGGATGTCACCGGTTAATTTGCTAAGTACAACCGTCACCGATGAACTTAAACAAGGCGTGACGGGGGCCAAAGTTATAGCTGTCTCCATCAAAGATCGCGGTGCGGTACTGCCGGCGGGTCATTTGGGTGATGGCGCCTATTGGTATGATGATGAAACCGGTCGATTTATAACAAGCAGCTGGTACGGCAAACAATTGCCGGGCTGGGTTCAGGATTTCAATGAACGTGCACTGGCCAAAAAATACAGCCAAAAAAAGTGGCAGCCGCTTTATGATATGGATCAGTATAATTCTTCTAATCAAGATAATTCTCCGTATGAGGGAACGCTTGGCGGAGAAGGTAAGCCGGTGTTTCCGCACGCTATGGACAGCTCGCTATCAACTATTAAAACATCGCCGTACGGTAACACGCTTGTTGCTAAAATAGCGCAGGCTGCTGTTGAGGGCCGCTCACTCGGCGACGATTTGGCTACCGACTTTCTGGCCGTCAGTTTTTCATCAACCGATTATGTGGGCCACCGCTTTGGGCCCAATTCCATTGAGCTGGCCGATACCTATGCCCGGCTTGACCGCGACATTGCCGAGCTGCTCAGCCATCTCGATGAGCAAGTAGGGGAGGGAAACTACTTGGTATTTTTGACCAGCGATCACGGCGCGGTAGACGTTCCGGCATCACTTAATGACCGCGGATTACCGGGTGGAAGATTTGACAGCAGGATGGCCTTTGATTCACTTCAAACACATTTGAAGAACGCATATGGGGATGAATCGTGGATAGCAACCTATCGGAATCAGCAGGTGTATTTAAATCGCGAATTAATTGCGCAGAAAGACGTATCACTCCAGCAAATACAGCAGCGGGCTGCCCAATTTCTGAAGCGTTTTGAAGGCGTCATTTCAACCAATACGGCCTATAATTTTGAAACCAAAGCCTACACTAAAGGGTTGCAGGCCATGTATCAGCGGGGGCATAATCCGGAACGCTCGGGTGATATATATATCCAACTGGCACCGGGTTGGTTGGATTACCCAAGCGAGGTGGGTACCTCGCACGGTTCACCCTACAATTATGATACGCACGTGCCGCTGCTTTTTTACGGATGGAATATTCCGCAGGGCAGTAGCAATGCAAAAACGGTGATTCCGCAGATTGCGCCCACCATTTCAACTATGCTGCAGATTGAATTTCCGAACGGCTCGGATGCGAATGTGTTGCAGTTTAAGTGATGTTGTAGATTCTTCGTCCGGCCACTGGTTTTTTATGGTCGGACGAATAGCGAAAGAAGCAGTCATTATAATAGATATCATTTTGTAGCGCGGGATTTATCCCGCGTACTCGACATGAATGTCGAGCTACATTTTTTGTGATTGCCAGATGCCCGGCGAAAATATTATTCCGGTGCAAGTGTCCGCTTGTACCGGAAATTAGTGGCACGATCGGACGCTCGCGCCAGTTAGTTCAAATAACTGAATACATATTATTTTGTAGCGCGAGATTTATCCCGCGTACTCGACATGAATGTCGAGCTACATTTTTGTGATTGCCATTCCGATCCACACAGCCGCCAATCCCACCGCCATACTTCCCGCAGCGTAAAGAAAAGCCGGCCCCGTATGCCCCTCACGGAGCAGAATAAAAAACTCCATGGAAAAGGATGAAAAAGTGGTAAAGCCGCCGCAGACACCGGTGGCCAAGAGCAGCCGAACATCTGTTGATATGAGTTCTTTGAGCCCAAGCCCGTAAATGATTCCAATGACAAGGCAGCCGGTAATATTGACAAGAAAGGTGCCGTATGGAAAGAGCCCGCCCCACTGGAGAACGGTAAACCGTGAAATGAGAAAACGCAGAACACTTCCTGCAAAACCGCCGGTGCCGACTAATAATATTGATTGGAGCATACCAAACCCTGCTTTAAGAATTGAAAATATAATGTAAGCAGGAGTCATCAGCCCCGACTACTGTCGGAGCGGTTATACGGCGAACTCCATCGCCGAAATGAAATATACGAAACTAATATGTCAGCTTTACCGGAATGGTAATAGTACGGTTTCCGGTTTCAGAAAAACTTAATTGCAGGTTAAGCGAATCGCTTTCAGCCATCGATTTTTTCAGGTTCATCAGCATAATATGGTAGCCGCCGGGCGCCAAGCTCAGACTGGAGTCGGGTTGAATAATAAGTCTTCGGGCGGGGCGCATGCTTGAGATGCCATCTTCGCGGTATGATTCATGCACCGCAGCGTTTTCGGCGGCGTCTGCTTTAACCGAAAGGAGCGTGTCGGGCCGATCGGTGCCGTTAAAAATGTGCAAATAGGCCGCACTGTTTGTTCCCGCAGATGCAGGCCGTGCCCAGCTTTGGGATACTTCAATGGAATTAGAGGTGAGGCTGGGGTGAAGGGTCTGTTTTTTATTTTCACCGGGTGATTCATTTGATCCACAACCGGACACGATCAAACTTAAAATGAGAAGAATTCCAAATGACTTAGAATACATCATACCATGCCCCGCGAATTTTATTTAAGTCTTCAATGATATAATCGGGCGGCGTTACACTGCCGGGGTATTCAAAGCGAACGCGCCCTTGCGGATCCATAACCGCAATACGGTCGGTATGGTTCATGGTATAGGTTGCATTCCCGGCCGAATTCGTATCCCGGTACGCTATTTCAGCCTCTACATCCAGGCTGCTAAGCAGGCGGTTAATTTCACCGGATTTTCCGGTAAGCATGCTAAATTGCCGCTCGGGAAGTTTAAATGTTTGCATGTAATCGTGCAGCACGGCAGGAGTGTCGCGGCCGGGGTCAAAAGTAATTTCAACAAATTGCACGTTGGCCGTGTCTTGCAGCTGATTGCTGATATTTTTCATTTTAGCCGTGGTGATATTGCAGATATCCGGGCAGTGCGTGTAGATGTATGCAATGATGAGATAATTTCCCTCAAAATCGGAGGGGAAATCAACCGCGGCGCTGTCTTGGTTGACCAGATTATAGTTAGCATCGTTAAGATCGTGGATAACCTCAGGTGAATCGGTACAGGAAATCAGCATAGCAACCACGCAGGGTAAAGCAATAAGCAGCATTTTTTTAGTCATCACTCAATTGTACATTTTGGATTATAAATTTTCCGTTTATAAAAATAAATAATTCCGAGGCGGAGCCGTTGGGGTATCAACGGTTTGTAAGGTACCCAAAAATCCCTCAAATCCTCTATTGTCTCCGATCCTAAGGTCGGGGAATTAAACCACTCAAAAATTAAAAATGCAGGCTCACATCAACATGAAATAAAAAAAGCCTGCAATCACGGAATGAGTGCAGGCTCGATGGATATCATTTTGGAATCAAATGTGGCCAAGTAACCACAGAATGATTACGACAACCAGAATTAGCCCTACGATTCCGCTTAGTCCATAACTGTCTGTACCTCCCCAGGTCGGCAGCGCACCTATCAGGATAAGAATGAGTACAATAATTAAAATAGTACCTAACATAACATCACCTTCTGTTTTGATTGATTAAGAGTGAACCGAATAAGTAATTAGTTTAACTTAATTTATAAGTCAAACTAAACCAATAAGTTCCATGTAGTTATATTTACTACATTTTTAGTGCTTTTCCTCAAGCAGCTGTTGCATCATTAATTGTGCGGCCCGGCGCGATATTTTTTTCAGGTTTTGGCGGTTGGCACGGTCGTTCACCTCATAGGTTATCGCATCAGCGCCAAAGGTGTGGTAAATCCAGTTTTTGGTGATGGGTGAGCTGGTATCAAAGGGCTCAATGGTAAATTTGGTATCCGGGAAATTGGAGGTAAGGGCATCCAGCCAGCGATAGGTAAAATCATCGGGAAACGTTTGAACCGCCCGATTAATGGGATAAAAAATATTTTCATCGGTTGAGTGGAAATCGATGCCGTAATACACGCGGCTTCGGTCATTATTTTTCAGGCGATCGAGCAAATCATCCCGAATAGCCTGTGTTTCAGGTTGATTGAAGGCCTTCCAGTCGCGATTTAGATCCACGCCTCCGGCATTGTGGCGCCAGTGCCCGTTCTGTACGCCGTCGGGGTTGGCAAACGGATAGGCGATGACCGCAAACTCCCGGCGAAAGCGGTGCGCACGTTCTGAGCTCGAGGCAATTTCCTCTAAAAAAGTATAAGCAGCTATGTTCCCGGTTATTTCCGGCGGATGCAGCCTTCCCGTGATGATCACCACGCCCCGCTTTTCGCCTTCCGGCACTTCGCTGATCATTAAACTGCGAATGGGCCGCTGTTGATGAGAATAACCGGCCGTATCCTGGGTAACGTATGAGCGAGCAGCCAGCGAATCAGCCCACTGCGCAAACCAGGGTTGGGTACGCAGCTCTTGGGCGCTCACCCACAACGGGGAAGCCTCTAAATTTAGACGCAGCAGCGCGGTACTGTCATTATTTACGCGGTAATTTTGCGGGTTGATACGCCGCCAGCTCGCTTTATCCGTACTTAGCTTGGGCCAATATCGATGTTTGCCGTTGCGGTATTGCAGCTTCAGCCAAATGGTGGTGTCTTGCTCGGCCCAAGTTTTAAAACTGTACCAGGGACTGTTGTTTATGGGCGCATTTTCGGGGGCAATGACGGCCGTATAAAGCGTATCGTTGGTTTTATAAAAATCGGATAGCCGTGCTCCATCAAACTCATTGGACATCCAGATGCCGTCTGCTTCTATGCCTATTGTTCGTTTGTGCTGGGGTGTAATTTCTTTAGAGGTGGTTTCGGTGGCGCCTTCAGGATCATAGGAAAAGCCGGAAAACTCTTCACTGCTTTTACAGCTTTGCAATAAGAAGCCAAATGCCAGAAACAGAAACAATAAACGAAAAAAATGCATACTTAAAATAAATTAGTGCTTCAGAGAGTTATTAATAACAGAGAATAATCACCCACGTTTAAAATAAAACGACTTGGTTTATATAAAGAGTGAATGCAAACGATTCTGCTTTTGATGCTTCACCCTTTTACAGTATTATTAATGGCCTAAAATAAACAGACTATTTGAGTGGTCATAAGACTAATTATTCGCCTGCGTGTTAAAGTCTAAATTTTTGTTTATAACAGTCCTGCTGGCATGTATTGCCATGCATCCGATTAAGTTATATGGTCAATCCGATGAGGAAAAGCCCGATCAGGTTTGGAAACTTGAAATTGAAGGAAATATGTCATTTCCAGATATTCTCATCCAGGATCAGATGGCTACCGACGGGTTTTCATTTTGGGGTAAACTGAAATTCTGGAATCGCTCGGGGCATGAACTTAACGAAATTGAGTTAAAAAAAGACGTGATTCGGATCCGTAATTTTTACAATCGTCGCGGTTTTCCCAACGCCTCGGTGCGCTACCGGGTTGAGGACGACGGAGATCCCTGGAAAAAGAAAGTCACATTCACCGTTAACGAGCAGGCGCCCATTCGGATTAATGATATTTCATTTACCTTTCCGGACGGAGATAAATACGAACAGTTGGTCTTGGAAAGCGAGTCATTTGCGAGGGCGCGTCGTAAAAGTGAATTTGAAATAAACGGCCGCTACGAGCCCATTAAAGAGCCCGAAGTGATTGGAAAATACGAGCAAGTCCTCAAAAATTTAGGCTTCGCCTACGTTCAAGTAGATATTGAAGCGGCCGTTGACACCACGCAGTTGGCAGCCAACCTTACGGTCAAAAGTACATTAGGTCCGCAAACCTACTTCGAAAACATTTCCGTAGAAGGGGACAGTACGGTAACAGATGAGTATCTTATTCGTGAGTCAAGCCTGGAAAAAGGCAATAAATTTAGCCTTGAGGCTTTACAGGAAGCCCAGCGAGAGATTTTTAATCATCATCTGTTTCGCTTTGCTACCATTAATATTGCTGACCAAGAACAAGATTCCACCCTCGACTTAACCATGCAGGTACGCGAAAATGAACTCCGAACCGTAGAGGCATCAGCCGGGTTTGGAACGGAAGAACTGCTGCGGGGCCGCATTAGTTGGACGCACCGTAATGCATTTGGGCGGGCCCATCGGTTCACAACGGCCGCCAAGGTTTCCTATATTGAGCAGTCGCTAAATTTGGACTACCTTTTTCCCTACGCCTTCAATACCAAAAGCAGTTTTGTCATTTCTCCGTTTGCTCAACATCTCTTGGAAGACAGTTATGAGCTTTCGCGAATGGGAATAACCAATAGCCTTATTTACCGCTATAGCCGTCAATTAACGGGCTCGCTGTCGTATCAATTTACCCGCAACGCGGAGCTTTCTCAGCAGCTTGATGAAAGCTTTCCCGACACCACCCAAAATTATAATTTGTCATCCTTGCAACTTAGCGGCTATTACAATGAGGGATTTAGTGGGCGCGGACAGCAGGGATGGGTCGTACAGCCTTTTGCCGAAATATCCGGTTTCCTGGGTTCATCCACCTTTCAATTTCAAAAGCTATCTATTGATCTCCGGCGCTACACGCCATTGACGGAATCCACTACCTTGGCCACGCGTGTACAGTTGGGCGGGCTATTTGCAACGCAGGAAGATTCGCTGCCCAATAATATTCGCTATTACCTGGGCGGAACCAGTTCGGTACGAGGATGGAGCCGCGATGATTTAGGCCCCAAGCGAGTGGTGACTGACAGTATCCGTAATGATAACGGACAGGCGGTGCCCGATACCACCGGTTTTGATCGCTACATTCCAGCCGGCGGGCGTACTTTTTTTGCATTTAATCTTGAAATTCGTCAGGCCATAGATGGATTGTTCAACGGTTTTGGTATTGCCCTTTTTCTGGACGGCGGGCAGATTTGGCGCAAGGGAATTGACCTGGAAACGAGGCCGCTGCAATTTGGAGTGGGCGGTGGGCTGCGCTATCGTTCACCCATTGGGCCGGTGCGGCTTGATGTGGGTTATAAAGTTAATCCCTCTCCGCAGGATTTAAATAAATTTCGTGGACAAGATTTTGGCAACGCCCTCGATCGGTTTGGTATACACATAAGCGTGGGGCAAGCATTTTGACTGATTCAAACAAACATACCGGCTCTAAAAAATCGCGCCGCAAATGGCCCTGGATCACCCTGCTTTGCATTGCGGCATTTATTGGGCTGCTGCGTCTTGCGCTTATGAGTGGCCCGGTTCAGGCTTGGGTTAAAAATACAATTGTTGAAACAGCTAACAATCAGCTTGAGCCCACCCTTTCTATCGAAACGCTTTCGGGTGATTTGTGGAACAGCATCACCTTGACAAATATCAGGCTCACCCAGCAAGAAACGGTGGCCTCCGTCGATACGGTGCATCTGGAATACAACCCGCTCAGCTATTTTGGCGATGTTTTTGAGATTGATGAAGTGCGGCTTGTGCGGCCGTTTATGAAAATAGAGCAACAGCAAGACAGTACCCTAAATGTGCAAAACTGGGTCTCCGTAGAGGATACATCCAGCAGCACGTTCAAAGTTTCCGTGTCCGACTTTAACATGCAGCACGGCCGGTTTGATGTGACGATGCCACAACTAAAGCAAGACTCTTCCTTCATCGTTGATGATATGAATATCACCGCTTCCTTAGGCTATTATGGCGATGAATACGAGGCTACTCTTCACAGCTTTAATACTAAAATTAGGAATACGCGACTTAATGAACCCGTTTCCATCAGCGCAGCCGCAGATGCCAGCGATAAGGCCATATCGCTGCAAAAGCTGACGGTGGCCACCGGGAAAAGTATGCTGCGGGCTTCGGGCCAGGCCAGATTGGCCGATTCTACCGCTGATTTCGAATTCAACGCCGAACCGCTTGCCTGGAAGGACATGCGCGCTTTTGTCGATTCCTTGCCGGTGCAACAAAACATCAATGCGTCGCTGCAATTAAAGGGTGATTCGGAAGCCTTTAACATTCAGTTGAATGCCAACGCCCCGGGCATTGAAAACTTATCGCTTAGCAGTTCTATTCAGGGTGATTCAAGCTTTGCCCTAACTGCATTTCAGGCATCGGCCCAGCGGCTTGATTTTGAAACCTTTTTGGGTGATACAGCCATGCCCCGTCTCAGCAATTTTGCGTTAAACACCGAAGGATATGTGCCCCTTAATAATTATCAACAGGGGCGGATTGAAGGAACCGTCTCGGCTGACAATATTCGCCAGTCGGGCTATCAGTTAGACCGCATAGAAAGCAAACTTTCACTCCAAGATGGTGCGGCTGAAATACAAATTGAACCCATTCAAAATGGCCGCCGCATGGTGGTCAACGCTGACCTTTCCGGGCTTTGGGGTGATCAACCGAATGTCTTGGTAACGTTTAGCGGGCAAAAAATAAATCCGGCAAACTGGCTACAAGATCAAGCCTATGCGGGAAGCCTCACCTTTAACGGCAGGGTATGGGGCACGGGCTGGTTCCCGGAGAAAAATGTATGGAATTACCGGCTCACAGCAACCGACAGCCGTTTGAATGAGCAGCAGATAGACAGGGCGCGATTTACCGGCACATTCAATCAAAGCAGGGTTTCAAACGAAACCGAAGTTTATGCAGGCCAAAGCCGTCTACGTCTGCAGGCCAATGCTCTTCAGCTTCAATCCGTGCCCCAGTTCAGTTACACGCTAACCGCCGATGATGTAAATTTGTCGAACATTGCGGGATTCGAGGATTACCCTTCATCACTTAACGCCACCATAACAGGTGAAGGGCAGGGGCAGTCTTTGCAGACATTGGAGTTGCAAACGAGTGTGGCTATGGATTCATCCATCTTTAAAGGAGAAATTATTCAACGTGTGGCCTCAGAATTGTCGGTTGTTAGTGAGACGCTCACCATCCAAAATACCGTCTTGGAAAGCGGTATTGCAAACGCCAACGTTAGTGGCCAAATTTATATACCGGATTTTTATAATGCCGATAACGGCCTCAATTTTGACGTGCAGCTTAAAGATCTTTCTTCTCTTGCCTCACTGGCCGGTGCCCAAGTGCTGCAAACCACCGGTTCAATTGAGGGAAGTTTGAGACCCCGCACCCAAGATTCGCTTGTGTTTGAGGGTACAATCGATTTGGAGAATGTTAATTATAATAATGAGTACACGGCTCAAAGCGTAAGCGGAGATGTGCTGGTTGAGCTGCAGGAAGAGCCTGAGTATAATGTTGACATCAATATTGTAGAACCGATGTTTGCGTCTGTGAATTTGAAAAATATTGCCATTAAAACGGAAGGCCGGCAAAGCCAAACGGCCACAAAAGGCTCGTATGAAATCAACTTAACAGGCACCAACGAAGGGAGTATTTCGCAATCAGGTTCGTATAATATAGGCGCTGATACCACCGCTGTGACGCTCACGGCCTTTGAATTAAGCAGCGCGCAACGTACGCTCTCCTTGCAGGACAATTTCTATGCGTCTCTGGCCAACGGTGCCATTCAAACCGATACCTTGCATATGCGTTCTAATAATGGTACTGCTTTTGTAGAGCTGGCGGTCCCTTTTGCCGACAGCCTAAATCAAACGGCCTATCTCAAGGCGAGTCAGCTGAATCTTTCGGCGCTGCAAGATGCTATTCTGGATGAATCGTATTTCCAGGCCACGCTAAGCGGCGAGGCAAATGTACAGAAAACAGACACCAGCATGACGGCCTCAGCAAATATAGCCATGACCGAGCTGGTTTATGATCAAACAAAACTGGATACGCTTCGCCTGAAAACGGATATCAAAAATGAGCGGCTTACCGGAATGCTGAAATTGCATCAAAATGGCGACCTCATTATTGAGGGCCATGCAGATATTCCGTTTAATTTGAAGAAACCGGCCGAGCTTAGCGATGAATTTCTTGCCAAACCGGTGAGCGGTCACCTAAAGCTCAACGCCGTAGAACTTCAGCGATTCAATACCTTGCTGACGCAGGCGGGTTTTGAGAACACCGAGGGCACCCTGCGTTTCAATGGACAACTGGGCGGAACGGCGGGACAACCTGAAGTGAATGCAACAGGTAGTTTGAAAGATGCTGTTATTTCGGGGGTGCCGGTTGATTCGCTGACTGCAGGCCTGGATTACAACCATAATGATAGCAGCCTAAAACTCAATGCAGCCCTTACCTCACTGAAGCAAAAAGCATTACAAATTGATGCTAAAATGCCGCTTAGTGTAGATATGCAAAATCTGGAGGTCAATTTGCCGGGCCCGCAGGATTCTGTTCTGATGGATGTTCAGACCAATAATTTTAATCTGGAGGCGCTTAATGATTTTATAAATCCCGAAATGGCCCGCAATATTACCGGCCAGATTGATGGAAATGTAAAAATTAGCGGTTCCCGGAGTGATCTCGAATCATCAGGCCAGCTGAAGTTAAAAAAGGGGTCTGTTCGGTTAGTCACTGCCGGTATAAAACTGGATGATATTCAGTCCACCATTCAGTTTGAGCCCGGAACAATGGTGCTCCAAAATCTAAGTATGAAGAGTGGAAAAGGAAAGCTTACGGCAAGGGGGGAGCTGGGGCTTGAAGAACTCATGCCGGGTGATATTGATATTAAAATAAGTGCCCAAAATTTCAAGGCGGCCAATACCGATGAATATAATGCGCTGATAAACCTCGATTTAAGCTTGGGTGGAACGGTAACGAGCCCTGATATTAGTGGTGATTTAGACGTGATTAATGGGTTTGTAAAACTGAATAATTTTGGAGAGCAGTCGGTTGAACAGGTGCAGCTGGATACCACGCTTGCCCCCGAGACTCAAAGCAGTTTATACGATTCATTAAGCTTGAATATGGATGTGGAATTTAATCGACGCTTTTTTGTGCGTAACGAGCGTTATTTAGAAATGGAAATAGAGCTGGACGGGCAGCTGGACATTTTGAAAGATGCGGGTAAAGATCTACAGCTTTTTGGCACGCTGAATACAACCCAGGGCTATGCACGACCGCTGGGCAAACGATTTGAGCTGGAAGAGGGTTCGCTCGCTTTCTCCGGTCCGCCCAATAATCCCCAGATGAATATTCGCACCTTGTATGAGCCCCCGCAAACCAATCAGGAAATTAAAATTTGGTACATTATTGAGGGTACGGTTGAAGACCCTATGTTTAAGTATGAAAGCAACCCACCCATGGATTTGGCCGGAATTCTAAGCTACACGCTTTTTGGTCAGCCCTTTTATAAGCTGAACTCAGCCGAGCAGTCGGTGGCCAGTTCAAGAAGTAATAATGCCGCGGCCGACTTTGCCATGGAAGTGTTACTCGATCGCGTAGAATCGCTGGCTACCCAACGTCTGGGCATTGATGTGGTGCGCATTGAACAAACGCGGGTGGGCGGCGAAAGCGGCACCTCTATTACAACTGGCTGGTATATTAACCCCAAGGTGTTCTTTGCTATTCAAAATGTCATCACCGGCTCTACGCCAACACCGGGGTTTTATTTAGAATATTATCTGAGTGAGAATTTAAAACTGATTCTAAGCCAGGGCAGTGATAACCGGCAGGGTGTGGATGTGCAGTGGGAATATGACTATTAGTTTTGAGTGATGAGTTTTGAGTTTTGAGTGATGATTTGTGAGTAGATGGTTTTTCTATGTGAAACTTTGTGCCTACTCTGAGTAATTTCGTGTAATAACTAAAAATCTTTTTTAACCTGAATGTATTATTTATGTACAACGATAACGATCAACAATTGGCAAAGAAAATCCTCAATTTCAGCTGTGAGCTTCAATCCGATCAAAATGTAATGCTGCAACTGGTCGGGCTTAACGGTATTGGCTTGCTTCGAGCCCTGGTTGAGGAAACGCGGGCCATGGATGCGCATCCGTTTGTGCAAATTGAGGATACCGAGGTGCAGCGTATGCTCAAAGAAACCGGCGATGAAGCCTTCTGGGAAAACCAGTCCGAAACCGACCAGCTGCCGCTTATGAAACAAATGGACGCCTTTGTGGGCATTCGGGCGTCGCTGAATATTTATGAGAATGCTGCCACATCCAAGGAAGCTAATAAGGCCTACTCTGATAAGTTTGCAACCCCGGTTCATTTTGAGGAGCGTGTTAAAAATACCCGCTGGGTAGTGCTGCGATACCCCTCCGAAGCATTTGCGATGAACGCCAAAATGCCTACCCAAAAATTTCGGGAGTTTTACTACAAAGCCTGCTTGCTTGATTACAATGATTTGGCCAAAGCTATGAAACCACTGCATCATCGCCTCAATAAAACCGACATGATTCAGCTGAAAGGAGAGGACACCGATATCGAATTCTCGGTAAAGGACCAGAACTGGATTCCCTGCTACGGAGAAAAAAATATTCCCGATGGAGAGCTGTTTTCATCACCCATTTTAGATTCAGTAAATGGCCACATTACCTATGCGCCCTCGGTGTATCAAGGCAAGCCGTTTGAGTTCGTAAAACTTGAAGTAAAGGATGGCGTGGTAGTTGATTTTGATTCATCAAACAATGAAGCATTGCAGGAAATTCTGGATACCGATGAGGGCGCGCGCCGATTCGGGGAATTTAGTTTTGGGCTTAATCCCGTTATCAAAGAACCCATGTATGATATACTGTTTGATGAGAAGATTTACGGCTCCAATCACCTCACGCTGGGCAATGACTACGAGGAAGCCCCCAACGGCAATGAGAGCAGTATTCATTGGGATTTGGTGTGTATCGGTGCGGATGTTTATTTAGACGGAGAAAAAATACGCGAAGGACGGACGTTCATTGTGGATGATTTGAAAGGACTAAATCCGGCAAACCTGGTTTAAGTTTTTTTGGCCACAGATCCGCCAGTAGTCGGACAAGTTTTGCACGGATTATAACGGATGAAATGTAGGTCGGACTGCTTGTCTGCCGAAGCTTTAGCGTAGGTACGGCCCGTCCGACTACTGCCGATCAGTTTTATTACGCTTAAGTATTTCCCGCAGAATTATAATGTCTTGGCGATCCTGTGGCCGGTCGGCCGCTTTCTTGGATCGGATGATATCTTCAAGGCTGGCAGCATAGAGATTTGTGTCATATACCTCAAACTTTACAGCGTTTTCAATTAAATCATCATATCCTTCTGTTCCGGCTGGCTGGAATGCAATATCAAGTCGACCGGCCCGCGTGATTAAATTCCAAAGTTGGCCTTGTTTCAAATTATCCGCGGTGCAATCGAAGGGAATGCCCTTAGGGACTGATTCGGTGAAAATTTTCACATCAAGCCGAAGGAGTGTCTCGGCCAAGCTGTTTAGATTTTGGTCTGTTTTTTGAGGGGTGATATCTGCATCGGCAGTCATGCGAGGAAAGCCCTGAAGGCGGGCTGCAAGAGCGCCAATTAAAACATAGTTGACCTGATACCGGGCCAGCGTTTTAATAATGATTTCAGGATCAAATGACGTTTGTTCAGACATGTTGGGCAGCGTTTAGAAATTTGTTTGCCGCTTTTACTTCTTGTAACCGTTCTTCTGGACTCAGTTTCAAAATGCGTGAAACATCCTCCAGCATGTGACTGCCTTCTATCGGTTTTATTACCAATTCTGATTGCAGCTCAAAACCCGCTGCCGCTAAAATACTGTTTAGTGTGGTCGTTGAAGGGGCCGTTTTTCCCAATTCAATGCGGGCAATCACGGATTGAGCAGTTCCGGCCCGCTTGGCCAGTTCTCGCTGGGTGAGGCCAGCTTTTTGACGGGCTTCATGCAACAGATGTGATGGATTCAACTTTGACATAAATATATGATAGCAAATGAGCTATCAAAAAACAATATCGAATCGCAGAGCAAGAAGTAATGAATAGCTAAGTTAATCGTATAATCTTCACATGAAGCATTGAAATATTGAACAATATATAGTAGTATTGTAGTAAACCCTACAATACTACTATATTTCTTTGTTATGAGTGTAATGAGCGTACGTGTCAATGATCAAAAGCGAAAGGAGCTAAAAGCTATTGCTTCCCTTCAGGGCAAAACAATGAGCGGGATTATTGAAGAATTGATAGATCGGTATGTGCAGGAGTATCGGGATGAAAAAAAGGAAGAGGGAGAATTAGATGAAATAATGAAGGTATCAGAACCCTCATTCAGCGAGTGGGATAACGAAGAGGATGAGGTGTATAATGACTTATAGACGCTGGGATATTATATTAGTCCCTTTTCCCTTCACCAATTTATCCACCAATAAAAAACGTCCCGCTCTTATAATTTCACCTGCAAAATACAATAAAGGCTACGACGTAATTCTCATGTTTATCACCAGCAACCTGTCAGCTTTAGAAAGGCCGGGTGATTACAAATTAACGAAGTGGAAAGAAGCTGGTTTGCCCAAACCTTCGATGACCAGAATGAAACTGGCTACGGTTGATAAGAATATTGTCATAAAGAAAATTGCACGACTTGAAGAAACCGATCGAAAAGCTATTCAGGAAATAACTATTGATTTTTTGGTGACTAATCTAAAGTAGGCAGTTAGCAATAGCAGTAGGCAGGCTTGCTTTTTACTGTCCACTGCTAATGCATCCTGCCAACTGCTTCCTCCCAACTGAAACTTATGCCTCTTCCCATTCCTCCACATCTTTAAACACCTCGGCAAACTCAATGCTTCGCCCGTCTTCAGCAAGCGTCGCCTCAAACTCAACCGGACTTTCTTCATCACGTTTGATGAGTTCGGTGGCCAGGGTATTGATGATCTCTTTTTGAA
>Ga0306867_1000397_pt1 | contig 25100 bp, 15 predicted proteins | sample AntRauTorckE6831_FD_190432 | JGI IMG/M metagenome (GOLD analysis project Ga0306867, IMG submission 190432) | Saline lake microbial communities from Rauer Islands, Antarctica - Metagenome Torckler E6 #831 (v2) (version 2) | ecosystem: Environmental > Aquatic > Non-marine Saline and Alkaline >...
CAGGTAGAAGCACGTGCCGGTGCCCATGATCATCCAGTCACGCGCCGTGGCGTCGGTCATAGTGCTCTTACCTATGTAGCACAGCGAGCCACCGGCGTCGATGGGATCAGTGCCGGTATTGATGTCGGTCATGGCCGAATAGCCGCGCACACCGCAGGCTTTCGCACCATTGTTAAATCCATGGTCAGCTGCGTTGTCATACACCTTGAGGTAGAAACCGGTGCCGATGGATGGATCATTACGGAACGCGACTTGATTGTTGACGGCGTCATCGAATTCAAGCGTCCAGCCCAGCTGCGGAAGTGCCCACTTGAGCACGTTATACATGGCGCCATCTTCGTTGGCCAGGACGGGCGCATCGGTGTCGGTGCTGCGGATAATGGTAGGTGTAGCCATTGCGTTACTCCTTGGTGATTAGGTTAAGGTCAGCATCTGTAAACGGTTTCATGTTGAGCAGGTCCGGCGGGTCCGGGTCAACCCATCGGAACAAGCCCGGGCTGTCATAGGCCAGCGTGAAGCCGGGCTCCGGTGCATTGGTAGCCGCAAGCATTTCCGGCCGCAGCTGCGTCATGGCGATGAGGGCGGTTGCTGTTATCCATTCGAACTCTTCATCCTTGTAGGCCAATACTTCACCATTGGCTGGTACATTGATTGCTGCAATGTCATTGGGTTGTACCCCTAACAAGTTTTCATCGACAAACGAATCCCCAGAAGGATTTGTTTCAATGACAAAGTCCCGTTTGATGTAATGAGCATGATCGATGGTAAATGGATACTTGGCTGCAGTCGTTGCTGTCCAGGTAGCTGTTCCATCATTGACTACAGACTGCGTGCTGTCAGGCCAATAGACTGTTGTGAGCTCTGGCAAGCCAGTGATCACAATTTCATTGCCAACATCCACAATGTTGGGATATTTGAGGGTTGTCAAAGGTGTCTTGGTATCAAGCTCACCACGACTATTGATGAACAGTTTTTCCACATCTGTGGTTTGCGCACCATCAACAATAATGGCTGACTTATCTGTGAATTGCAGACCCGCTAAAAGATTGTTTCGGTCCCCAGAACGAGTTCCAGTAATACGCCCATTTGTCGTGTAAAAGTATGCTGTTGCTGCGGTCATCGTTTAGCCCCTAGTATGCTCATGACAGCGTCTATAACCTGCCTTGAATCTTGTCCTAAATTTGTTTTACCCCTTAGGGTGAAATGAGCCCATTCAACTCTACGCCCACTGACTACCTCTGGAGGGGTAATATGCCATAACCCGCTTACCATGGCGCCATAGCCTCTAGGCATACTCACAGCATACGCCTGGTAATTCACAACTTCCTGCCCTGCGGCCAAATCCCCAGCACCAGTTAGCCAGCCATATTCACCAACAACAGTGATGATTCCATCACCAGCTCGGGCCACATTTCCATTACGGTCTGTTCCAAGAGCCATATAGAGCGCATTGATAATGAATGCTCTTGGCGGAGCTTCATCGCCCCAAATCATTGTAATGGTTGCCAGATTTTTCCAAGAGGGGGTAATGTCTGTTCCACCATTATCACGAAGTTCTTCATGAACCCCTTCAGGAATAGTCACAGCATTATCCTTGATCATCAAGGTATTTACCACATCGACGGTATCAGCTCGAATACTGGTTGCTTCAATATCGCCACGGGCAAAGATGTTATCAAAATAAGCATCTCCGTTTTTATTGATCTGCCAGCCCTGAAAGTTGCCAGCATTCCAATTCCAATTAGTCGACTGAATGACGTTGTCGATCATGGCATTTTTAATCGTACCATCACGGATGAAGACTTCCGTGTTCATTGCAATCACGCTTTCGAAGGTTCCATCAGCCTGCTCTTCTTGAAGCACGATGAATGGTCTGGTGATACCTTGAGCATCTCCATTAACAATGTTGTGATTCTGAGGGGGACCAATGGCAAAAACATTTGCATTGACGATGAACTCAGAAAAATCATCGGTGCTTCTCAAACCAAGACCAGAAACGAATCCGTTGGCATCGATCTTGATTGACCATTGGCCATACATGTCAGCAAAACGATCCGTCAGAGTGGGCTCAACAATAGGCTCACCTGTGATTGGATTGATAACTGAAACGCTACCAAGATCATTCAATTCACTGACATCCCCAAGATCCGAACGGACATCAGTGAGAAATTGTTCCTGTACTGAGATTACATAAAGATCACCTGTGGCCGGATCAGTCAAAGCGCTTTCAACAGTTGTCAGGCGAAGTGCTGTTGCCCTGCTTGCAGTGGCAACGGCCGCCGTTTCATCGAATACCGCGGCAACACTGTCATTAAACCGGGCCAAAAGGACATTGACCTGGGCTGCCAGGGCTTGTCGATCATCAGTCATCTCGATGATGGCATTGCCGACCACGGTATCAACCGCTTCAAGGTCAGCAGTCAAAATAGCGATAGCGTCATTGAGTACTGAACCCAGGCCAAGCCTGGCTTGTTCTTCTTCAGACAAACCTGAGGTCAGGTCAGTGATGCGACTGATTTCGTTTCGCAGATGTTCATCGAGCTTGCTTTGGTCGATCAGGTTATTGAGATCGTCGAGAATGTTATCGATGCTGCCACGCCAAATAGCACTGTCAGGACCGATCGGGTTACCGACGGTTCCATGTAGGGACGTGTGAATGACCCAGTAGAAGTAACGGGTCCCCTTCTGGGACTCGTCAAGCACATCCGTGTAGTTGTCGGCTGATACCCTGGCAAGACGTTGGGCGCCAGAGAAATCGGAGGTGGTTGAGCGGTAGACCGTACTGAATCCGATCATCTCCGGGAAATCTGCCGGGTAGGTCCAATTGACCCCGATTCCAAACCGGACTCCAAAAACATGGATCGATCCAGTGTTTACATCAGGGTCATTGGGAAGAATCGCAGTAGGGCCGACGCCGCAATATTTGGGTGCTTCTTCAGCCATTTAATGCCTATTGTTATTTATTATTGACAGGGCATGATTTTACACTAATCTTCTACCACATTCCCCTTACATTCTCAACTGTCTTGAGATGTGGGCCTTCGGCCCTCTGTGGGAAACAATGGCCTATTTTTGGTCTAGCCAATCATTATTCATCCAGTGTTGAGTTATAATGGTCAATCCTGCATAACCCCCACTGATTAACTGATTCTGCCTGTTTAGCAGATCCTACAATTAAGGGTAAAAACATGAACTCTGTCACAACAACAGAACTTTCTCCTTGCCACCTCGAAATTCGAGAACTGTACGGCAAAATTCAAAAGACCTACGAAATACCTGTTTCATTGACTCATATTGCTGATCAAACAAGAATTCCTAATCATCAGTTATCAGCTTGGGTCAATCGTGGTGTGGAGCCTCGGCCGGAAAACTTCGAATATGCCCGTCAGCGGCTACAGGAGCTCCTGGACAAGCGCCAGGTGACCCACGCAGCCACTGCAGAGCTTCAATTCGCCAAAGGCTTTTTCGCCAAGATCTATACTGAAGACCCCTGGACGGGTATGCGCCCCTTGTATCGTCGGAGGACTCTGTACCTGGCAATTACATTGTCATCAATTGCAGGTGTCTTGAGTACCCTGCTGTTCCAACACTTTCTCTACTAATCTCAATAACTAAGGAAAGCCATGCAACGCTATTTGAATGATACAGGGATTCCCCTGTCAATCGCTGTTTATCTCGCCCACGACACCTACGATCACGACGATGATCCGGACACCATCTCCGCTACAGCCTTGATCAAGCCCCTGCGGCCGATCATTCTGGCCGAGCGGGTGCCTGAAGAAGATAGGAGCGTCGATATCCTGGCCCTGCTGAAAAGCCGATTGGGCAGCTCGATTCATGACGGTGTCGAGAAAGCCTGGCTTCACGGCAACTTCCAGGACGCCATGAAACGGCTGGGGTATCCCCAGAAGGTCATCGACCGAGTGGTAGTCAATCCAGAAGGTGAAGTGCCCCCAGGCAAGCTGCCGGTCTATGTCGAGCAACGGACCCACCGGGAAATCGACGGTGTCAGGGTCTCAGGCAAATTCGACTTCGTGGCTGAGGGCCGAGTGGAGGATGTCAAATCGACTTCCACGTTCGCCTATGTCAACCAGTCAAATTTCCGAAGCTACCAGCTGCAGGGCAGTATCTACCGCTGGCTGAATCCGGAGATCATCACCCAGGACCACATGGCAATCCAGTACATCTTCACGGATTTCAAGGCATTCGAAGCCAAGCGGGAAAACTATCCGAATAATGCAACACAGCAGCAGCTTATTCCGCTACTGTCGCTGGCCGATACGGAAGCCTACATCCGGCAGAAGCTCCAGGCCATCCGGAAATTTCGGCCCCTGGCTCAAGAAGACCTGCCGCGGTGTTCCGATGAAGATCTGTGGCGAAGCGCCCCAGTCTACAAGTACTACAAGAACCCGGACAAGAAGACACGCTCCACCAAGAACTTCGACAGTTATGCCGAGGCTCATACCTTCATGCTCAAGCAGGGCAACGTAGGTGAGATCGATACCAAACCTGGTGAAGTAGTGGCCTGCAAGTACTGTCCCGCTTTCTCGATCTGTACTCAGAAAGACGAGTACATCGCAGACGGTTCACTCAAAGCCTAATCCAAGAGGGATCCTATGAAATCTTACGACGAAATGGAATTTCACCCCGAAGCTGAAAAGCTGGTGAAGATCCTGTGCGCCAAGACCCAAAACACCAACCCGCTGTTCTTCAGGGTACTGGTGTCGTATTTCTTCACTCTCGCCGCCTCGATGATGCGCTGCAGTATCGACACCCCCGATCGAGGCAACATTCCCGTCAACATGTATGCCTGCAATCTGGCGCCTTCAGGCGCTGGCAAGGGCCACTCGATCAACATTATCGAAGATCATGTGTTGGACCAGTTTCGGTACAACTTCCTGCAGTCGACGTTCCCGATGCTGGCCGAGAGGAACCTGATCAACATTGCCAACGACCGAGCCTTGCAGAAGCAGACCGATGCCGCCGACGAGTTCGAACGAGTTCAGAAAGAGTTCGCCTCGATCGGTCCGATGCTATTTACATTTGACTCGGGCACCTCACCCGCGGTCAAGCAAGCCAGGCATAAGCTGCTGATGGCCCAGGCCGGTTCGCTGAATCTCCAGATTGACGAGATCGGTAACAACCTGGTCAGCAATGCTGAAGTCCTTAGTACGTTCCTCGAACTGTTCGATGTCGGTAAGGTCAAGCAGAAGCTGATCAAGAACACGGCAGAGAATGCCAGGTTCGAGGACATTGATGGGCGTACACCAACCAACCTAATGCTGTTCGGCACCCCAAGCCGACTACTGATGGGGGGCAAGACCGAAGAAGAGTTCTACGCCATGCTCGAAGAGGGCTATGCCCGTCGATGCTTCTTCGGTTACCTGAAGCAGCATACCCGGGACCTGTCCTTGACGCCCCAGGAAATCCTGAAACTCCGGACCGACACCAGCACAACCCAGTTTCTGGAGGACCTCTCCGACAAGCTTGGTGATCTTGCTGACATGGCTTATATCGATCGGAAGCTCAAGATGTCCGACGACGTGGCCTTGCTGTTTATCGAGTATCAGATTCAATGTGAGCGTGAAGCTGAACAGCTTCCAGACCACGAGGAAGCCAGAAAAGCTGAACTGGCTCACCGGTACTTCAAGGCACTGAAAGTGTCAGGCACTTATGCCTTCATCGACCAGTCCCCGGAGATTACCGAGGACCACGCTTATCAGGCGATCAAGTTGGCCGAAAATTCTGGCACGGCCTTCGAGGCCTTGCTTACCCGGGACCGTCCCTACGTCAAGCTGGCCAAGTACATCAGCGATGTCAGGCGGCCAGTGACCCAAGCGGACCTGGTTGAAGACCTGCCGTACTACAAGGGCAGTTCTCCGCAGCGTCAGGAAATGATGACGCTGGCCATTGCCTATGGCTACCAGAACAACATCCTGATCAAGCGGAGTTTCAACGACGGTATCGAGTTCATTCATGGTGAGTCACTAAATCCAACGAACCTCGACAAGATGCTTGTCAGTTATAGCACTGATCTTGCTCAGGGTTACCGCGGAGAGTTGGCACCTTTTGACAAGCTGCACAAGCTTACGCAGAAGGATGGACTCCACTGGGCCAACCATCACTTCGAAAAAGGTCATCGCACCGAAGAGAACGCAATACCCGGGTTCAACATGATTGTGTTGGACATCGATAACGGTGTGAACCTTAGTACTGCCAAGATGCTCATGAAAGACTACAGGGCGCTGTTCTACACCACCAAGCGTCATACGAAAGATGAGCATCGCTTCCGGATCATTCTGCCGACCAACTATGAACTGAAGATGGGTGCCCGAGAGTACCGAGAGTTCATGGAAAACCTGTTCGACTGGCTTCCATTTGAGGTCGACCGAGCCACAGGTCAGCGTGCTCGCAAGTGGCTGTCTCATGATGGACACTACGAGTACCAGGATGGTTACCTGCTCGATATCCTGCCGTTCATTCCCAAGACATCGAAGAACGAGGCCTACAAGCGCCAGATTCTCGATCAGCAGGGTATGGACAATCTCGAGCGTTGGGTGATGAACCATACGGGTGACGGCAATCGTAACAACATGTTGCTGCGCTACTCGATGATCCTGGTCGATGCAGGCTTCGACTTTGAGAACATCCGTCAGCGGGTGTTCACGATGAATGGCAAGATCGACGAGCCGCTGGCCGAAGCCGAGATCATGGGCACCATGATGGTGACCGTGAGCAAGGCATTGGCCAAGAAATGAACCACAGCAGAGGGGCCTACGGCCCTTCTGCGACCAACTAAGGACTATAACAATGGGATGTGATATTCACGTTTTCCGAGAAGTACAGTATAACGATAACCGATGGGCTTGCCTGGAAGAAATGCAGCATGAGTATTATTTACCTGGTATATATATCCCCCGTAATTACATGCTATTCGGGCTTCTTGCTGAAGTACGTGAAGAAGTTCCTTTAGCATTCCCATATCGTGGGTTACCTGATGATATGTCCCCTGAAGTGGAACAAGCGTCAGGTTATATGGACTGTGATGGCCATACCCATAGTTGGCTGGAACTTGAGGAGATGAAACGTAAGCAGACAGAATTGCTGCTTTCTTCTGAGCCTCATGCGCAAGAGTGCCTTGAACATCTGCAAGAATTTATGGCAAGCCTCACCTGGCCCGATGATGCGAAAAATTGTCGTGTCGTATTCTGGTTCGATAACTAAACCAAGGAGTAATAATGAATCAAGAAATTAATGACCATCTGGTCTTGATTGGTGGGAAATCTGCTTCAGGGAAATCAGCTTCGCTGATGGATATGGAGAAACCCGAAGGCGTGATGTACCTGAACTGTGAGTCAGGGAAACGCCTGCCGTTCAAATCCAGGTTTAACCAGTACAAGATCATTGATCCACTCCAGGTCTACGAGGCATTCAGCTATGCCGAAACCCAGGATAAGGTTCATACGATCGTGGTCGATTCGGTGACCTACCTGATGGACATGTACGAGTCTGTCTACGTGATCAACTCTGCCAACACCATGAAGGCTTGGGGCGAGTTTGCCCAGTACTTCAAGAACCTGATGCAGAACTACGTAGCCAAGTCCAGCAAGAAGGTCGTCTTCACCGGCCACACGTTCGATAGCCTCAATGAAGGCGAGATGGTCATGGAGACGAAGATCCCCGTGAAAGGCTCTCTCAAGAACAATGGCATCGAGAGTTACTTCTCGCTGGTCATTGCTGCCAAGAAGGTACCGATTAAGACGCTGGAGAAGTACAAAAGCGACCTGCTGACGATCACACCTCAGGAACAGGCGCTTGGCTTCAAGTACGTGTTCCAGACTCAGTTGACCAAGGACACGGTCAACGAGCGACTCCGGGGACCGATGGGCTTGTTCAGTGAGCAGGAAACGTTCATTGACAACAATGTCCAGCTGATCCTCAACCGCCTGCACGAGTACTACGCAGACATTTAATCTCCAACCAAAAAGGTGAACACAGTAATGAATGAAAGCTTTGAAGAAATGGTAGCAGCACTAGTGAAACCGGGTGACGAAATTGCCCGAAACATAACACCAGAACAGGCCCACTTGATTCACATGGCGGCAGGTATTGCCGGTGAAGCGGGTGAGCTACTGGATGCGATCAAGAAGCATGTGATCTACAACAAGGCCCTAGACTTGCCTCATATCGTCGAGGAGCTCGGTGACATCGAGTTCTATCTCGAGGGGCTTCGCCAGAAGCTGGAAATCCAGCGGGAGTATGTTTTGCTCCAGAACCAAAAAAAGCTGAGTGGGAAAGGTGGCCGCTATGAGAGCGGGTACTCCGACGAAGCTGCTCAAGCTCGCGCCGACAAGGCGTAATTTTTCAATTTAACCAAGGAGAAGTAAATGTCAATTTTTGACAACATCAAGTCGGATGACAGCATCGAGGGAGAAGAAGATCGATTGGGCGGTGCCGCTCTTCTCGATTCGGGTGCCTATCCGGCCAAGGTCAATCTGGCCTGGGTTACGGAGTCCTCAGGCGGCGCCATGTGCATCAACGTCAACTTCAACGTAGACGGACGTGAAGTGCGTCAGCGCTTCTACGCCACTTCCGGCCGCGCCAAGGGCCAGAAGAACTACTACGAAACCAAGGACGGTGAGAAGCGGTACCTGCCGGGTTACAACATGGCCAATGCGCTGTGCTTGCTGACCGTCGGCAAGGAACTGCAGGCCATGGATCACGAGAAGAAGGTAATCAAGCTGTATGATCCACAAGCCAAGGCCGAAGTCCCGACCGAAGTGCCTGTGCTCACCGACCTCATCGGCCAGGAGATCATCCTGGGCGTACTCCGTCAGACCGTCGACAAGGTTGCCAAGAACGACGCTGGCGCTTACCAGCCGACAGGAGAAACGCGTGAAGAAAACGAGGTCGACAAGCTCTTCCGTCATCGGGACAGTCTCACCTTCGCTGAAATCCGCGCTGGTGTGGATGAACCGAAGTTCCTCGAAAGATGGAAGGCGAAGTGGACTGGCGAAATCCGTGACAAGTCTACTGGCGGTGCTGGCACAACCAAGGCAAGTGCTGCTGGCAAAACTGGCACTGGTGGCAGCGGCAAGCCTACTGAAAGCCTTTTCGGATAAGCGTCCGTGAAGCTAAAGGTACTGGGTATGGATCCTTCACTCACCAACTGGGGCTTTGCTTCAGGTGAGTACTCAACCAATGGCGGCCGTCCCATTATTGGGACGGTCGGCATTTTTTCACCTGTTGCATCATCATCGAAGCAGGTGAGACAGAACAGTAAGGATCTTGAACGGGCTTCCGAGCTCAGCACATCAGTCTTCAAACTGGTCGATGAAATACGTCCACACGTCATATTCGTGGAGGTACCTGTAGGAAGCCAGTCATCAAGAGCAATGGCTTCGTATGGGATCTGCATCGGCATCATTGCAGCACTCCAGGCAACAACAAGCTACTCCATATTTGAGGTCACCCCCACAGAAGTGAAAGTGGCCGCTGTTGGAAAGAGAACTGCAACGAAACAGAGGATGATTGATTGGGCAACTGCCAGTTACCCCACGGCCAATTGGCCTATGATGACTCGAGGGGGGATTACCTCAATCGTCGCAGGCAAGGCCGAACACATGGCAGATGCTGTCGGTGCAATCCATGCTGGGCTTTACAAGTCCACAGAGTTTTCCAAATATCTCCAAACCATCAAACTTTTGACCAAGGAGTCAAATCATGCAAGTTAATCTCAAACAAGACGATGTCGAGGAAGCAATCGCTCTCTTCCTGGCCAGCATGGGTATCACCGCTCGAGTAGCGAATGTGACCTTCAAGTCTGGCCGTAAGGGATCTGGACTGACTACTACAGTCAATCTGGAAGATGCCAAACACGACAAAATCCCGATGCAACGGCTCAAGCGATCGGTTGTCAACCAGATGACCGGTAATGCAGACTGTCTACAGATCGACGGCGAAAAGCCCGAGAGCTCGGCAGAGGATGGCTCAGCACTCGATACCGAAACGCCACAATCCGAAGATCAGCCACCTGAGGAAGAGGCAAATGTTCCGGAGGACAAAGAGCCTGAACCTGAGTCAGAAGAGGGAACCGATTCCGGAGTCAAGTCCAATCCGGCTCGTGAATCAGACAGCCTCTTCAGCTGATTGTGAATGCGATCATTAGATTTTTCGCTAGTGTCTTCTCTGTCCTGGCAGCCGTAGTAGTCGTAGTCACTGGATTGATCCTGTACACTTTTGGTGGGATCTTTCTGACGATTGCATTGATTACTGTGTGCATCATCGTGCTCATCATAACAGTGGCTTATGTGATCTATGAAGCTATGACGGGTGATCGTCCCGACATTTGACCAATATAAATTCAGGTAAGATAATATTGAAGAGGCCCCGTTTTGGGGCCTCTCTTTTTTCAGCTTCAGAAGATCTTATCTGCCATGTGCACAGTATAAAGTTCTCTCGGTGCATCCAAGATCTCGAAAGCGCCTTTTCCAACCAAGTTTCCGAGATCTTTACTCACCCAGGTTGAATCCAGAATGTCTGGCAGGCTGTACATCCAGTCGGCAATAGCCCAGATCTGCAGAGCCCGGAGAGGATTCTCTCGAACCATCTGCAGGATGACGTGCTGGCTTCGCATGTAGTATTTGCTAAACCAGACCAGTCCCATGTCATTGAGATACTGCATACCTTTCGAGGTCGGTACGTCATAGTCGACGAATGCGTCCCGGACTCGACGAATACGATCCTCGTCCGACATCTTGTTGTTGACCCGATTTTTGAGATGCTCATTGAGCACATACCGGGACGTGAAGTCCGACATGACCGTCAGGTCATTCAAGAACTTGTACGCCCCGGTATCGTGCGTCAGCAGCATGGTCTTGGTGGCTGTCTTGACGAACTTCGGTACCCACTGCGTATACTGATCCACGGTGCCTTTGACCTTGCTGGTGTAGGAGTAGGGATCCTCTTCCTGGGCAACATCTTCAACCAGCGTCTGGTACATGCCCTGGTTCATCAACTCAGCCACTGGATTGGCTTCCATGGTGGAGGTTAGCTCCAAGATTTCCTGATGCGCTGTGGCCAGGTCTTTGCCTTTCAAGTGACCTTTGCCCACAAGTCTTTCAAGATATTCACGGCGCTGCCGATGAACGATGTATTCCTTGGCCGAGGCGTATGCCACAACCTTGCTCTTCACGATTTCACTGATCGGTACACCGTGCAGTACCAGGATACTGAAGTTGCTCGATTCATTGCCCATCAGTGTGAACAAGCTTTTGATTACCAAGGTGTCCTTGACGATTTTCACCATTTCCTGCGAAGCTCTCCCGGTATTGACGATCGCCCTTCCCCGTTTGCCCGTAACCCGCTGAACAATCTCCCCGTTTTCATCCTGCAGTTCATATTCACCGAGAAGGCCCGCCAACATTTTGTGCAGAATGTTGCGCTGTCCTGGGGGTATGTCCAGCACATCCCCAATACTACGTTTCCGATAACCAAACAGAATGTTGTAAGCATCATTTCTGATAATCATTGTGTCACTGCCCCAGACTTCACGAATGTACTCTTTCGTTGACTCGGGCAACAACCTGTAACGCTCCTGAACTTCCGGGTCCTGGCTATTAGGGCCAAACTGAATAAATGATTCACTGTTTTCCACGAAGTCTTCTTCGTAGATATTTCGGAGAGCATCGACTGCGTTCTTGTTGATCAGCGGTGTCTGGGTCTTGTCGACAATAGAACTGGCAATGTTGCCCATTACCGTGTCCAGACTATTATCCCGCTTCAAGACCTTATCTCTGGTGACTTCAGTCATCATGTAGCGCCAGCTGATAATGTTGCCCTGAGTATCCAGCACAGGGACCAGCGAGCTCTCATCTCCCGAAACTTCCTGGCCCGCCAGCATGGCTTGAATCTGAGGTGCCTTGTTGCGTGCAATTCGATCCAGGATACTGTTGTTCTTATGATTGACGCGACCCTGATTGTCCCTCAGGCTACCAACGATGCTTGTACCTTGACGATGGTTATCGGTATTGCTGAAAATAGCCGTGACGCCCTGGCCGAGGCCACCATTACGAGCCGTGAACAGGGCGTAGCCCTCACCACGGGGGTCAGCAGGATCCTTGAGCAGTTCATGGGTCACCTTGGTATAGCCTGCGGCCTCAAGCGTGTCCCAGTCGGTCTCACGAGCCACGATGACATCGACATACGGATCGTAGGTGTCCTTGGTGTACCCTTTGACGATTTGGGTCTTGTCACTACCAAACAGGCTCTTGTGAGCTTCAACTTCCATTTGCTTATGCGCCCGAAGCAGGAATTCCACACCATTGAGATCGGCGCCATCTGTATTGCGCGCTAACTCTCGGGTCATGACTTCGGCCGCCAGCTGCCTAAAATCTTTCGGGCTGCCGGACGGTGCACCCTGCCGATCAATGGCCGTCAGTGTGGCAATCTCGTCAATAATTGGTTCTACTGCAGCGGCTGTATCAGCCGAGACGGTGTACTTCTGCGCCGTACCCAGCTTGTTGGCGATGTTGTAGGCATTGCGCATCAGTATCGGCGTCTTGACGTGGCCGGTAGCCATGTGGATACCGAGGGCCTTGGCCTGCTTCTCGTAGAGGGATCGATCGTTGGCAGGCAGCTGAGCCACCAGTGCAGAGATTCGATCCTGGCGCTTGCTCTGGCTCTCGACCAGCTCAAGAATTTTCGGAATGCTGTGATTGTCCATCAGGATGTGGGCGCCAGTACGGACCAGGATCTTGGTCAACGCTTCGGATTCCTGGGCAGAAAGTTTGCCTTCGAAGGCTGCCAGGATTTCCTTGCCAACTTCAAGGTTGAAGCGCTTACGTTTCTGCTCCATGGTCTTGGTGCTGGCCAATAGTTGAGTCAGCCGAGCCAGGATGTCATCATCGCCCCGGAGCTCGGTCCAGGTCTGGCCGATGAACCCGACCTTCTCGTCAGAGTTGCCGTCACGGACTCGCTTGATCTGATCCATCAGGAGACCAACTCGACCATCCATGGCCAGCTGGGTGATCTTGCTACCTGCCTGAATGAATTCACGCTTGGAGTTCTGGAATACGTCCTTCTTGGCAATGTTGCGAACACCTTCGCGGACCTTTTCGGCCAGCTGCTGACTCCGGGCTTCGAGACCAGTCTCGCCACGCTTGCGAGCTTTCTCGATACGACGTTGGCTCTTCTTTTCCAGCAGCGTCATGTTCCGTATCAGCTTTTCGGCTGCCTGGGTGTAGCTCTCATCCGAGCGCAGTCCTGCAAAGCGACGCATCAACAACGACCAGCCAAGTTGCATCAGATGCTGGATACGCTGGAAGAAGTTCTTGCCCTGCAGTTCGACTTCGCCACGCTTCAGGTATTGCTTTCTCAGTGCACTGGTCAGCGGTGGATAAACAGCAACCGCGGCCATGAACTTGCTCAGGAACGGTGTCATGTTGCCATCGGCATCTTTGTCGATCTTGAAGATCGCGTCGAACAGTGAACGGTAATAGTCTTGTTGATCCTGGCTCAGGTTGCTGAAGTCCCCGTCATACATGATTTCGGGCCCCAGTGCCTTAGTGGCATTATACAGTTGCCGAACTTCTCGCCTGATACTGGTGGCCTTCGGACCCTTAAGCCCGAGTGTTTCACGCATAGCCAATTCCAGGGACTCGAGCACGTAGTGTTCCTGAGGGTTGAGGTTCATCAAGTTGGCCACGCTGTTTGCGTCGAACGAAGGCTCTCCGTTGGCGATGTTTTCAGCAAATACGTCTTCGGCCGTAAACGGAGTTTCACGTTTTAGGCGTTCTTTGAAGGCACCGTCCTGAAAAACTGCATCGGTGATGTTGGTCAGAATGTCTTTCAAATAATTGGCTCGACCAAGATCGAGTGGCTTGTTGCCTTGACCCAGCGCATCGAAGACTTCCTGTGGTGACAGGCTAAATGCACTGGGCGTACCCAGTGACATCGGCAGAATGGCAGCGTTGCCACTACGTTGGCGCTTGATGCCGCTGGTTTCAGCGTGCTTCATCACGATGGCGCTATTGGCGATCAAGGATCCAAGACCTGTGGTCCACGCCTGAGAATTGCGATGCTTGAAAATCAGTCCTGCCAGACTCTTGATGAAAGTCAGGAAACCCGATTCTTTAACCTGGGTCTTGAGCTCATTCTGCGCCTCAGTGTTGAGCTGGAGCTTCGACAGGACTTGATCCTGGAAGTCGGCGTTCGACAGGCCCCAGGCAATCAGCTCGTCGACATTGGCAATCTTGCCTTTGAAGAACTCGAGATTTTCTTTCTCGATGAAGGCCTGAGTCTTCGTGAGAAGCTCCTGAAGGCGTTTGTGAGCCTGAATCGCAGCAGGGCTCTTTTCTTGGCCGCTTTCGACTGCACGCAGTACGCTGGACGTGCCTGCGTGAATCAATTCGTGCAGCAGGATCTCTGTCGTGAGCATCGAATCCATGAAATCCGGGCTCTTGACGCCGATCCAACCGTCCGGGTGGTAGAAAGCGCCAGCCTGCTGCAGGTTCTCGATGCCCTCGATGGGCGCCGAAGTCGGCTTGATCAGGCGGATTTCCATATCCGGATCGATGATGCCCTGCAGGGTGTTGAGCAGTCGGGTCTCAAATTCGATCAGTTCCGGAGTCCGGCCGCCTTCATGGATCCGTGCTCTCAGGCTCTTAATCATTTTCCGAGCGTTGGTCGAGCCCTTATTTCCGAACAGTCGGACAAGCTCCGGATCGCTGTTGAAGCGGGCTGGACCGACCAGCCCCCAAGCTGACTGGTTGGGTTCCTGTTCGAGGTCGGTGGGGAACTCGATGTATGGATTGGTTTCAGTGCTTGCTTCTTCGGTTTGGACCTGAGCCAATTCGGCCTGGGCCTGAGCCAACAGTTTCTCAACAACCTTGCGATCGGTATCGGTGATCCGGTACTCGGTACCATCCAGTGAATACTGGCTGACCATGCTGAGATTCTTCATGAACTCCAGCTTGTCGGCTTCCATCTGGTAGGCCTGTTGGGTAAATTCTTTAATTAGCTGCTCGCCGTTCCAGCTTTGGGCCATTCGTGCACTGAGTGCTCGGCGGCCTGCCGTATCCAGGGAAGTGTAGAGTTCCCGTAGTGCGGCATCAGAATCCTTCAGCGTTTTGAGCATTTCGAGCGGCAGCGAATATTCGGCCATTGTCCGGAAGGTGTTCTTGTTGAGTAGCTTGCCACCTTCCACGACATCATTGATGCCGAAACCAAGTGCATCATGGATGTTGAGTGCATCGAACTTGGCGTAGGTCTGGGCGGCAATGGCCGAATCAGTGGAATGGATAGCCAGTACAACAGCTCGAACGCCGGGTTCCTTGAAGCCAGGCTTACGGGAACGCAGCCGTACCCACTGGGTAATGGTTTCACCATCCCGGGTGTGGTCGTTCAGGGCATGTTTGCCCTTGACCAGGACAAAGTTGTTTCGGATTTTCTTTTCGAACTGTAGCTGCTGGGAATAAACTTGATTGTCCCCGTCTTCATTGGTGGTGTGCTTGGGCAGAAACAAGCCCTTGGTCCGATCGCCCTGGTTGCTCAGCCGGGACAAGGCGGTGTGCACAAATGGCAGCATTTTGCCCAGCTTGCGGTCGATCTCTTCGTAGGCTTCCTGCGACAGATCCTGGGTCAGTTGACCCTTCTTGTTGACCCGCAGGGTGCCGTCTTTGCGGCCCTGCTCAAGCGCCTGATCAACCAGCGTCTCGTGGGCTGACATGTAGATCTCGAATATGGCCTCGCTGACTTTAAAGACTGACGATCGGCGGGCCTTGAATTCCCCGAACTGGAAGTTCAACGCGTATTCAACAGGTTCGCCCAACTGTTCGATGTAGCGGTCCTTCAACTCTCGGACTTGTACATTAGTCAGTACAGCTGTGATGTCGGTGACCTGGTTTCGTTTGGACAGCAACCGATTGATGCGCATTTTGATCTCTTGCTGCGCAATGTAGTTGCTATTGTCTGAAGACTTCTCAATTGCTGCATAATAGGCTGAGATGAATTCTTCAGCCATAGTCTCCATCGTGCGTTCTGTGCCAGAGCCGAACTTTAACTGGGTCAAAGGTGTCTTGACCAGTTTGCGGCCCCCTGTATCGGAGAAGCTGCCGGTGAAGTAAAGAATGTCACGAATAACCCCGTAGTCGTTAGAATTCTGCATTCTGTAGTTCAATGTTTTTTGTATAAAGTGAGCCAGGGTTTCGTACATGTCTCGACCGTTATGCTCGCTTTTGAACTGGCTGTGGTTGAGGATGCCCTTATTCACAGCTTCCTGGCCCATGAGGCCGACCTTCATACCCAACCAAGGGCCGATCGTACCGAACATCAGGTTGGTCAGTGCCGGACCGTTGGTCACACCGTCGATTTCGATCATGACATTGGTAGTGAATGGTTGACCTTGTTCGAACTGAGCCATCTGTTCTAGAACATGGAATGACCACAGGTGTTCACCACCTTTGTCGACAGCAGCCTGGATGGCAGCCTTGTCGTCATCGTTGAGCTCGTCTTTCCGGATGGCCTGCATTCCCGCGTCAATAACGGGATCGGCTATTAACGATTCGTAGTAAGCCACGGAAGATTGCATATTGTGCTTGTCGACAGCAAAACCCATGCCCTGAGCCACGGCCACCTTGAACAGCCTACCTTTCTTATCATCGGCGGCTGGATCAATTTCGGTTTCCCAGGCCTTGGGATACATCAGGGGACGATGCACTTTCGAAGACTGCGGATTCATGATGGTGTGGGCCAGGCCAACTCGCTGCTGAAGCCAGACAACTGGCGTCAGGTAAAACGGTGCATCACCATTGGATTCACGGAAATCTAGCCAGCTCTGGATGTCCCGGATAGTACTTTCGTTACTAGCCTCGACCGACTCTTTGTTGGCCTCATGGATCATCGTGTTTTCACTGGCCGTCTTCACACCGGCAAGACGCCCGATTCCTTCTTGACCAAACTGGATCAACTTGTTTCCGAGCGACTGGTTCAATACCTGCTTGCGGTTGGAAACCTTCTCCAGGATCTTGGCCAGGATGGCAGGAGTGTTCTTGACGCCGATGGGTGTGTTGTCCTCGTCACCCTGATTGTCCTCTTGCTCAGCCAGATCGGTGTTCTCACGACGGGCATCATAAGAACCTGGCTTGCTGGCAGGTTCCCGGTTGCCTTCCGGCGCTCCGAAGAGTTTTGGCAGGACAGTTCCCGTACCGCGGGAAGCCCCGACGATTTCTAGTAACTCCAGGTCGTTGTACTGAAACATTACCAGATTGTGCGAAATCAGCTTGCCGCGGTCCTGATTCCGGTTCAGTAACGGATGGCGTGATTCCCGCTTGATCAGCAAACCACGCTCAAGCATGAGGGCAACGGCATAACCGCCTAGAGCGGCCTGCAGGTTGCCGAACTCTTCCCGAGGCCTGCTCGGGTCACGCTTGATGCCCAGATAGCTGGTGATTTGCTGGCCCATTCGCTGGGCAAAAGCATTCTGTCGCATCAGCGGTTCGCCAAGCAGATCCCACTCTTCTTTCGAAGGCTTGGTTTTAGGGTCACGTCCCAAGATGGCATTGATGTCGCCCGGGTAGTTCCTGCGTTTGGAGCCTCTCTCTGCAATTGCGGTATAAGCCGCAGCAATGATGGCGGCACGGAAGTTCGGTGGCACATCCCGGCCCAGGGTTCGAACCAGGTTGGTGTATTCGAAGCCGGGGCTGGTGGCTTTGCTGCCGATCTTGTTCAGTGTGTCATTGGCCTTGCGAGCAAAGCCAGCAAAATGATTAAACATTCGATCCTGCTTGGGCGTGATATCCTGTTCGATATAGCGCTGCAGGATGGTAACCAGATTTTCTCCACTGTCAAGCAAGACTTTCAGGAAGTCTTTCCGAACCACTAGTGGGTTGACAGTAACGGATCTTCGGCTGGCCGACCTTTTCTTGAATAGGGGAGACTCTTGCGCAGTCTCTTCAGTCGTTTGTGTGGGTTCGGGCTTGGCCTGCTCGTCGGTTCGGGTGTCGGTATTGGTTTCGGTTTCGTTGTTTGCCTCCCCGCCCGCATCCGGCTCCTGCGCGGCTGGCGCCGCTTGGGCCTCCGCGGTCGTGTCGGCAATAAATGGGGTAACTTTATTGGTCGTATCGGCAATAAATGGGGTAACTTCCTTTTTATCTACGGAAGAGTCACGCTCAGTTTGTCCGCGGGTTTCAGACTCTGCAGAAACTTCTGCTGATTGCCTTGAAACTCCTGCGGGCTGCTCTCCTCGCGCTGCTCGTTTACCGTATCGCTCTTTTGCCTCTTTTTCGGCCTTGAGCCTGGTGTCTGCTTCAGCTTTGTTTCGTCCTTTTTCATAGGTAATTTCCAGTCCTTGTTTGTAAATGATAGAGCCGTCTTCAAGCGTCCTTTCCAACCTAATCTTGGCCAGGTCTGTGTTGATGGCTTCCATGATCGGGCGAGTGTCCTGCTTTGTCAGGATGTAAAACTCGTCACCCGAGATATGGAAACCTTCGCCTTGTTCAGTGTGTCGGGCAATAACGGTCCCGATTGCCTTGAGCAGCTGGTCACCGACATCAGGGCTCATGTTGTCGTTGATCCACTTGAGGCTGTCGGCATCGATCGAGATGACTGGGTCTTCCCAGTTATTGAGGGCTTCCTCGAATGCTCGTCGATTTCCAAGTCCAGTCAGACCATCTACCAGGAGTTCACGAATTGCCTCTTCCAGGGTCATTTCACTGACGGCCTTGCGTTGAGTTGTATCTCCACGACGCTCAGGCTGACCTTCGGGGGGTCCTTGGGACGACTCATTGGTCTGGCCAATCTCGACGTTCGCAAAACCTGGTTGGGTTACCGGCTGTACAGCGGGGATTACACTGCGATCGAAACCGAAGTCTGGCTGCAGATTTTCCTGACTGGAGTCTGGCTGCAGGTTTTCCTGAATTTCGGCTTCAGCGTCAAGCTGCGCCTGCTCAGTCTTTTGGGCTTCCCGCGCTTCATCGAGCGTTTTGTAGTCGCCAGTACCGAACCGGCTATTTCCCAACCGAAGCTCGAATCGCGTTCCTCCTGCATAGGTTTGGCTTCTGTATATGACGAGCCTTGGTATTTCCATTAAATCTTCGGCAGTTTTTGGAGTTGGTATTTCTACATTTTGAGCTTGGCCGTCAGCTTCCCGCCCGGCTTCAGGTTCAACCTGTGTCTCGTTCTGTGTGTTTTCGGTTTCAGGTTGAACCTGTGTCTCATTCTGTGCGTTTTCAGGTTGAACCTGTGTCTCATTCTGTGCGTTTTCGGTGGTTTGTGCGTTTTGGGAAACACTCTGTGCCTGGGCGTCTTGGACGCTGCGGCTGAGAATGATACCAGTCGAGTTGATTAGCTTGACTTCGTTGTCGATGTTGGCTATGAAATCTTCACCGCTGATCTTGCCATTCTTCATTTGAATGAATTCAAAGGCGCCCAGCTGCGATTGCAGATGGCGGTTCTTCCTGCGCTCGGAAGGTGTTTTACCCCACGGCGTGCCTTCTTTGCCCACCTCTCCGTGAACCCAGCCGGTCTTCGGATCCTTGTAGATGTAGGTCGGCCGACCTGTTTCAATCGCCAGTTCATAGGCTTTCCTGGCGGCCCGGAGCTTGGACGTGTGCTTTTTGGCAAACTCCCGCAGCTTGTTGATCACGGCCTCGGCCTTCTTAGTGTCTCCACTTTCCAGTGCACGGCCAACATCACGACGATATTCATTGACGCCCTTGAAACCAGGAGCACCGTGCATGACGTTGCTGCTGACCTCCTTGGAGTTTTTCTTGAGATTGTTCAGTTCGTCGTGAGCTTGAAAAGACGCCTCGACTTCACCAATGTAGACGCGCTGCTTCTCGGTCAGCGATGCGCTGTCCTTAAGTTTCTGGAGATCTTTCAGGACTTCTGAGGGTCCGTATTCGTTCCGATTCAACGCCATGGTGTGGATCACTCGATCGGCGGCTGCGGTGCCTTCCTCACTGGCCTCAGGCTGCGTTGCTGTCTCGAGGTCCTGCTTGCGCTGGGCTTCCTTGGCGAAGCGCTGCTCAGTTTCGATCATCATTTCGTAGCCAATAAAACCATCACTGGCTCGACGGGCATGTTCCTTGGCTTCACGAGTAGCCCGGGTCAGTTTCCGAATCTCGATCGGATTGGCACCTTTCTTGGCACTTTCCTCTTCCAACTGCTTGCGTAGTTCAGCGGCCCGGTTCTGGGTCTCATCCCGGATCTTCTCGGCATTCTGCTGGGCTGCCTTTTGTTCTTCACCTTCCAGGCTTTTAGCCCGATCCAGTTCGATAATCATGGCTCGAGCCGGATTGTAGGTGCGAACATCCTCGGCATCCAGGAGACTGTCGACGCTACGGTCTCCATTGCGAATTTCCTTGTCGTATTGATTGACAAGGTGAGTGTTCATTCGCAATTTGGGACGATCTTGTTTTCTATCTAGTGCTTTAACAGCGCTCTCACCAGTACTGGTCATGATCATGCCTGCACTACCGATCGATGCGAAGCCGCCGCCTGATGCAGCACCCAACAAACCAGCAGTGAGGAGTGACTTGCCGGAAGCTGTTCCATCGAACGGGTTATCTTTGGATTCTTCGACCGCTGTCTGATAGACCTCAGTCAAGCCCTCGGTAGTCATAGACTTGGCGAGGTTGACTGTGGCTTGGGTGTAGGCACTTTTGGCCGCATTGGTGATTCGATTCGGCGTCACTTCGAGGACTTTGGTGACAGCTTTGCTGAAACCAGCACGTCCCTTGAGTGCTTTGAGCATTGTCAGGTTACCGGCTTGCTCGGCCAGCATCGCTGTGCCAGACCAAATGGCCATGGAAGCGCGGTCTTCATCGCCCGGGGGACGACCGTGCTCTTCCTGGTAAGCCGTTAGTTTCTCACGGTAAATGTCGGTGGCGTAAGCGGCGTTGATGGCGAGAAGGACTTTCTTGCTGGCACCCCCGGCAATGAGATAGGGCAGCTGCTGCGTAATAAATTCAAACGTGGCACCAGGGTTGCTCAGCAGATCTTTGCCACCATCGCGGATCATCTTGCCGACACCGAGCATGGTGTCTGCAACGGCATCGTCATAGTTGCCCGTACTGGCCGCCTTTCTCGCTTCTTCCAGATGTCCTTTATGGCGATCATAGGTAGCGCCGATGTCGTTGGTCAGAACGACACGATCACGCTCATTGTAGAGCTTGGCAAATTCGCTGTTCTCGAACCTGTCGCTGATTTCTTGAGCACGTTTGAGACTCTTTTCTGCGGTGAACAGGCGTTCCCGGTAAGACATTCCCCGGCTGTGGCCTATTGTTGCTTCAAGCACTTTAAATGTCGAATCCGTTGTATTCATTGACGGGGACAGCGCTTTTTTCACTATGTCGGTGAAACTGTAGGTCCTTGTCCCACTCAGGAGTTCCTGTTCATCAGGGGTAAGATCTCGCTCGCCCTTCTTATCGATCATCCAGAGATTCAGGACCTCTTCAGGAATACCGTCGAGCATTTTGGTGGCTTCCAGGGTATCGGGTGCGGTAACAAAGTCGCTAGCCCACTTGTTCAGGGTTTCGGTGCCGATGCCTACCAGAGCGTTGATAACACGACCCGTGACGGTATCGAGCTCTGCGTTGTTGACCAGGGCATCTCTTTCGTAGTCCCGGTTCTGCTGTTGGATCTCTTCGTTACGATTAAAGAATGCGTCATTGTCGCGTTTTTCGTAATAGTTCTTGACCTCGGCGGGGGCAAACCCGTTGTTGGCTTCTCGGAAAGCGTCCATACTCTCGTAATGCTCGAGATCATCAACAGTGAATTCGCGCTTGCGTTGAAGCAGTTCCTGTTTCAAAGCAGAAACCCCCTCAAGTTTCTGGGGGGTTTCGAACTCGGCACGATCCAGCCTGTACTTCTTGAACGGGTCAACCATTGGTTAGGTCCCTTGGATTATTTTTGTTGTTATCGACGGAGCGGGCGCATCATACGCTGGTCATCATAGAGGTTGGAGCGAAGTCTCCGAACCCCTGCTTCTTCGCTTGTGGGGTCTTCCTTTCGGGCCTCCGCTTGGCGTTGAAGGGTACGAGCGTGTCGTGCATCACGTCTCTGCTCTGCCGTCATTTTTTCGTAGGGGATCTCGGCCTCGACCTTTTCCCGGTTCTGTCGGCCGGTCGGTAGATCTCGGCCCACTACCATCGGGATGGGCTTCTGGCCGCGGCGAATGCGCTGTGCATTTCGTGTCGACTGCACTGCAACCCGGGCATCCGTTTGGTAAGTGTCCAGATTATTGGCCAGATCTATTTCTGCTTGTTTGAGTTCGTCCATTGCATCCTGAGTTGTTCGGAACGTTGTAATGGATTCTCGAATCTTGCGTTTGATTTCTTCATCGGAATCGCCGATTCCATTAGCTCCCGGATTCCATGTTTCTGCATCAAGACCTCCCGCAGCATGGGTCAAGATTTCCCACTGGTATTGCTTAAGAACCTCTGGGATGTTGTCGTACATGTTGCCATTTTTGGCGTTTTCGAGGGTGAGATACTTACCACTTTTATCCACTTCCGTCGTGGCCATGATTTCACCCCAGAGGCGGGTCATAAGGGCGAAGGATCCATCCTCGGTAATACCCTGCTCAGTCAAGGCACTGGTGAGTTTATTGGGGTTAGCTGAAGATTCTGCCGTGAATGAAGGATTCATGCTTGCACTAAGGCGACGTTGTCTGTCTTCGAACTGGGCTTGCTCGATCTTGGATCGGCGCTCGAATTCCTGATCCTGGACAATCGATACTTGTTCGAGTTCGGCCGCCTCTTCGGGGCTGACTTCAGGCTGCGACTGAGTGTAGATATCGCGGAATCGACCCATTAGCTCGAGACGACGAGCCGGGGGCATATCCGGATTTGCATTTTTGAGGGCTTCTTCGGCGCCTTTGCGCAACGTATGGAAATCACCATCTGCACCTGCAAACTCGGTCAGAATGCTTTCACCTGTCTTGTTCCACTTACGCTCTTGCTCCTGGCGTGCTGCGGTTTCCCGGCTGCGGAGTGCCTCGGTGGCATTCCAGACATCCTGCTGCAGTGGGCCACGCATACGGGCTGCACCGAAGACATCAGCGTTTGTGTCAAGAAATTCCTGCTTCTTGGCAGGGTCCTTGATTCCGCGGAGTTCCTGGATCAGGGGCTGAGCCGCTTCCTGGGCTTGGGCCAAGGTGTATTGTTGATCAGCCACCTGATCACTGCGCAGCGTCTGCAGTCGATCATCGACAGCATCCCGAGTCAGGTCCTGGTTGATCCGTGCACCGAAGCTTTCCCGCAGTCTGTTGATAGCACCGGATTCCTGGGCAACCTGGAGCTCTTCAGGAGAGCCGTACTGACTTAGCTGGTCGAGGAAAGCATCGGTGTTGGTTTCGACATCATGGTCGAACTTGTCTTCGCGCCCCTGCTCGACAGTGCCGATAGCACCTCTGAGGCGATCCAGACCACCCATGACCGTATCGGTGGCGCCACGCATCAAATCAGCAGCGGCGTTTGCGCTCATGGTAGGACTTACATTTCTCCAGGTGATAGGCATGGCTTAAATACCGTTCTTGTTCATGTACTCACCAACAGACTTGTACCGGGATTCAGTCCCGGCGTTGTTGATGCGAGCGCGCTGCCGGTCTTTAAGCTTCGTGTTGTAGTCCTGTTTCTGGGCATCAAAATTCAGCTGGAACTGGCGCTTGCTTTCTCTGAAGGCCTTCTTGGCCAGTCCATATTGTTTCATGCCGAGATAACTCCCGGCCAGGCCCGTCAGGGCCGAAGCCGTAGGCGCCAAGGCACCAATCGTTCCATCTTCGGAGTTTCCAAAGAGCATGCTCATGATGCCACCGGCCTGAGACTGTTGAGGACCAGCGAGCTGCTGGGCCATTTCCAGGGCGTTTCCGCCGAGCATGTCGCCAACACTCCCGCCGCTGGGACCGCTGCCAAAGGCCGAGAGAGATTGTAGAATGGCAGGTGAAAAAGCGGAATTTTTCATGATAAAGCTCCAAAGTCAGGTGTGGGCGGCAGTCTTAGCGCGTTGTTCACGTAGTTAGTTATTGTTTCAAGACTTCTGACACCTACATTCCCACTGTGCGCTGTTCTTTCAAAGTAAGCCTCAGTTGGTTCGCCAATCAGTGTCAGTGGCTGCATTCGTCGGACAAAGTATAAAGGATCTAGGTCAATAGGGGAAGCCAGGACTTCATGCATTTCTTCAAGTTCTTCAAGCTTTTCCTTGGCTTCTTCTGCAAATGCCCCGTGCTCGACCTGCAAATTCTCCATATCCGATGCAATTGTGCTGTTGATTCCATTGTAAAGGCTTGTAGCTACCTTCACATAATTCAAAACACTCTTGCTGATGGCTGTGGAGCCTTCAGCGAGCCGCTCTGCTACCCTTTTACCCCCGGCAACTAGCACAGCCAAGGCCAACCAGAAAGAAATTTCAGTTCCAACTGTTTCAACTACGAATTTGAAAATGTAATCCAGGATCAGAGTTTTCAGGATAAAGGTTATTGTAAATTTCAGAATGACAAAGGCAGCTGCAGTAACCGCTGCGGCACCAACGGTCCCAGCCACAGCCTGTGCAAACTGTCCTGACCAATCTCCCATGAACCAGGAAACAGCAATGGCAACAATAATTAGGACTGCTTTAAAGAGACCGGTTTGATACCATTTGATCTTCTGTTCAATATAAGAATTGAAGACAAAATGCAGTGAACGGAAATAAAGTATTTCCCGCCTCAGATAGGGCATTTCCTTGGCAATGTTGTAATCCACAGGAATCAGTAGACGTTCATCGTCGACTCCGCCTTCAACTGTCAAATCTTTCTTGCGTAGTTCTTTGACAACAGTCTTGAATACTGCGTTGTCAATGATAATCTCTTCGATCAAACCAGGGGAAGTTCCATTCTCGGCGCTGACAATCACCTGCTTGCGAATGATCCGTCGGCGTGGAATGATTGTCTTGTCTTTGTCACCTTCATCAACCGGGATGTACTCACTTCCATCAAGGTTTTCGATGTGGCTGCTAAAGGTCCCAACTGGTCCAAGGTCTTCACCGTTCTTGGAGGTCTTGAAGCTTCGTTTAATCTTGTCAAATGAAATGACCATGTTGAAATCAGCATCCGAGAACTCCAG
>Ga0306867_1000406_pt1 | contig 24805 bp, 24 predicted proteins | sample AntRauTorckE6831_FD_190432 | JGI IMG/M metagenome (GOLD analysis project Ga0306867, IMG submission 190432) | Saline lake microbial communities from Rauer Islands, Antarctica - Metagenome Torckler E6 #831 (v2) (version 2) | ecosystem: Environmental > Aquatic > Non-marine Saline and Alkaline >...
AACTTCATAAACAGCTTGAGTTGGAATGAAAAAATGACCGGTTTATTCCAAATAAAACAAAACATCCCTTTTACTGCCAAATAATATGAATACTAATTTAACCAGCCGAGTAAAAATGGGACACCGAACTCATGAATCGCTCAATTTAGGTAATATATTGTTTATTAACAGCACTTTATGCTTCCGGTTTTTAACTACGAAACTTTAGTAAATTACCGCTAACCCGGCAATAGCTGTTTTAGCAGCTAAAAAATCACAACTGTCGGTAAAAAAGACCATCGGATGCAATAAATCCACTTTTGATTTTTATCAGGAGCCTGTTATCCATATTTTTTTATAATATTGTTGAAGAAAAATAAGGAGAGGAAAACAGATGAATGATCATTTGGATGCGGATGCATCGCGGTTAACATCAGCGGAGAAGGAATTTGAGCTTACGCTGCGCCCTATAAGCTTCAAAGAGTTCTCGGGCCAGGGCAAGGTCGTTGAAAACCTGGAAGTGTTTGTGGCTGCCGCCAGGCAGCGTGCTGATGCTTTAGACCATGTATTGCTGCATGGCCCTCCGGGGCTTGGCAAAACAACGCTTTCGCATATCATAGCCAATGAGCTGGGTGTTAACCTGAAGCTCACCTCCGGGCCGGTGATGGATAAGCCCGGCGATTTGGCCGGCATCCTCACAAACCTGGAGCCTAACGATGTGTTGTTTATTGATGAAATCCACCGGCTGAGCCCCATCGTAGAAGAGTATCTCTATTCCGCGATGGAAGACTATAAGATAGATATTATGATAGAGAGCGGCGCTAATGCGCGCAGTGTGGAAATAGTTCTGAATCCCTTTACACTGATAGGGGCCACCACACGCTCCGGCCTGCTTACGGCGCCCTTGCGCTCCCGCTTTGGCATTAACTCCAGGCTTTCCTATTATAAGATAGAAACAATGATAGGCATCCTGAAGCGTTCGGCGGGTATCCTGGGCGTTGACATTAATGATGATGCTGCCAACGAAATAGGTCGGCGAAGCAGGGGAACGCCACGGATTGCCAACCTGCTGCTGCGACGCATACGCGATTTTGCCCAGATAAAAGGCGATGGCACTATCGATCTGAAAATATCAAAATATGGCCTGGAAGCATTGAATGTGGATAAACATGGTCTTGACGAGATGGACAATAAAATCCTGCAGGCTATCATCGAAAAATTTAAAGGAGGTCCCGTAGGGCTCACCACTATAGCCACCGCTGTGGCAGAAGATGCCGGCACTATCGAAGAGGTGTATGAGCCTTTTCTTATTCAGGAGGGCTTCCTGATGCGCACACCCCGCGGCAGAAAAGCAACGGAGAGGGCATACAGCCACCTTGGCATCAGCAAACTAAGACAGGAAGGAGACCTGTTTTCTGATGCATAAAAAAGCGTTGAGCAATCAGATAAAAGAGGCCGCCGCCAATCGTGGTTTTATTGCCTGCGGTATCGCCAAAGCCGAATACCTGGAAAAGTATGGTGAGGCTTACGACAAATGGCTCGATAAAGGATACCAGGCCGATATGCACTACATGGAAAATTACCGCGAAAAGCGGAAAGATCCGCGCAAGTTAGTGGATGGCGCGCAGTCCGTTATCTCAGTACTCTATAATTATTACCCTGAACAGGAGTTGCCTGAAGAGGGCAATTATAAGTTATCGCGATATGCCTATGGTAAAGACTATCATTTTGTAGTAAAAGATTACCTTAAGGCATTGCTTGCTGATATTGAAACCCTGGCAGGTCCGCAAAATGCCAGGATATTCATAGACACCGCCCCCGTGATGGACCGCGCCTGGGCGGAGCTGGCAGGCATCGGGTGGATAGGTAAAAACAGTATGCTCATCAACAGAAAATATGGCTCTTATGTGTTTGTGGGAGAAATAATAACAGACCTGCCTTTAGCGTACGATACCCCCATGAACAACCTGTGCGGAGGATGTACGCTATGCCTGCAGGCCTGTCCTACAGAAGCCATTATTAAAGACGGCGTGATCGATTCCAACAAATGTATCTCTTACTGGACTATCGAAAATAAAACAGACCAGATGCCGGAAACACTCCGCGATAAGTTCGAAGATAATATCTTTGGATGTGATATCTGCCAGGAGGTGTGCCCCTGGAACCGGTTCTCCAAACCCCACAGGGAACCTCAGTTTCATCCCCACCCCGGCCTGCTGGCTATGGATAAGCAAGCCTGGCAAAACCTTACACAAGAGCAATACCGCACCTATTTTAAAAAATCAGCCGTAAAAAGAGCTAAATATTCAGGACTTAAAAGAAATATCAATTTCATATAACGGTAGAAGAGGCCGCCTGTTTTTCGCTATCTTTGTGGCGCCAAACACAATCAAATCAAAAAAATAAAAATTTCAGCGTTATGGCAGATAAGCTAAAAAGTAGCGTATATTCCGAAATAGGTGAATTAGAAGGGGTTATCATACACACTCCCGGCAGGGAGGTGGAAAACATGACACCACGTAATGCAGAAAAAGCACTTTACAGTGATATTCTCAATAAAAATATTGTAGATAAAGAATATGGCCAGTTTAAGCAGGTGCTTAACAGGCTGACGAAGACCTATGAGGTAAAAGACTTACTTGTCAATGTTTTGGTAAATGAAAAAGTAAAATATGACCTGGTGCGCAAAATCACCAATCACGAAAAAGTGGTATACCTCCATAATTACCTGATGAGCTTATCTCCCGAGCAGCTTGCCCAGCAGCTCATAGAAGGAGTGATTATGGATACTGACAACCTGACAAAATACCTGAGCACTCAGCGCTATTCGCTGAAACCGCTGCACAATTTCTTTTTTACCCGCGACGCCTCCATAAGCATCTATGATAAAGTATTGATAAGCAGGATGGCCAGCCAGGTGCGTGACCGGGAATCGATTATCATGGAGACGATATTTGATTTTAGCGAAGACCTCAGCGGAACCACTTTTAACCCGGTAGACAACAGGTGCTCAAAAACAGAATTGACCATAGAAGGGGGCGATTTGCTGATAGCCCGCGATGATATCTTGCTGACAGGAATGGGCACACGTACCTCTTCGCAGGGGATAGACTACCTCATCGAGCGCTTTAAGCGCGAGAAAAAGAAACAGCACATCTTTGTGCAGGAACTGCCTGCCTCTCCCGAGTCCTTCATTCATCTGGACATGATTTTTACTTTTCTGGACACCCACCAGGTGATGACCTTCGACCCGATGGTTTTCCACTCCAGCAAGCATGTCACCATCCACATTACCATCGACAACGGGAAGGTGCACATCAGCGAAGTGCCGAACCTGCTGCAGGGATTAAAAAAGCTTGGAATGGACCTGCAACCCATATCTTGCGGTGGCTCTGAAGACTCCTATACCCAGGAACGGGAGCAGTGGCACAGCGGAGCTAACTTCTTTGCCCTGGCACCCGGAAAGGTAATAGGGTATGAACGTAACGAGCAAACCATAGAGGAACTCAACAAAAATGGCTATGAAGTGCTGAAAGGGAAAGATATCTTGCGCAATAAAGTGAACCCTGCCAATTATAATAAATATGTGATTACTATAGAAGGATCGGAGTTGCCGCGCGGCGGTGGCGGATGCCGTTGCATGACCATGCCACTAAAAAGAAAAGCAGTACAATGGTAATACCGGTAAAAAGAAAAGGTTTGCATAAAAACCCCCGAATACATATCTTTGATACGTTATCTAAGCACGCATCTATGAGAAGGCTGTTATTCATGTTATCTGCTATTGTAATCTTTATGGGCGCCACATCATGCTCAAAAAAGATTGTCTTCACTTCGGAACTCCGAGCCAAGCTAGAGCAGCAGGACATCAGCCTTAAAGATGTCCAGTTTTACAATTCCGAAAAAATTACCCTGAAAAGAACCGATGAAAAGCCGGAGCAGGTGTTGCTGAATGACGGCAAGGTGGAGGTAAAAAATGAAAAGTATATTGAAGAGATAGTAATAAAAAAGAAAACCCCCGCCATATGCACCCAGGTTAATCAGTATCACCTGCATATTAGTTTTGAAGATGATGCCGACTATTACCTGAAGTTTGGCAGGAAAGCCGGCCCCATCCTTAACGACAGGTACAAGCTGTATGCTAAGCAATGGAACGAAGAGCACGGCAGGATACATTATGGCGACACCCTCTATACCACCGGAAAAAATGCCGCTGACGCTCACCTGCTGGTTAAAAAAAATCAGGTGTATGATTTGATAAGGGAAAAAAGAGTGGCCAAAGGCCGCCGCATCCAAAATGATTAGCGGATGGCTTCCCTTACTCCTCCCGATGCATTAATTGGCGCGGTTATTAGAAAAGGCCTCTGATCTCATATTGAATGCCCAGCAGCAATACATGATTATATTGTCCTTTGTTAAAAAACCACGTCACTCCTTTGGTTTGGCGGCGGATATACATCAGACTGTGCGAGAACTCAAATTCTGCTGTAATTCTGTCGCTCACATACCATCGCATTCCGGCATGAAAGCTCAGATCACCCTGCTCAAAAGGCTCTTTGGAGGTGAAATTCGTATAGATCTCTTCATAATCATACACCAGCACGCCGTATGATAATCCCGATTCAAAGCCAAAATCTTCGTTATAGCGATACTGATACATCACCGGTATCTGCACATAATTCAGGCGCAAAAGGTACGACTGAAAGTTGTTGGTGGAATCGGGGTTGGCCCGGCTGCCTTTCTGGAAATATTCCAGTTGCATTTGCAGCGACGATTTGCGCGAGAGCTCCAAATTTACATAGGGCCCCACCACAATTCCCGCTTTATCGGGCCCGGCAAGGCCATCTCCTTTTACCTGCGTGCCGGCCAGTCCGGCAACTATGCCGCCAGTGAATTGCTGCGAATGGGCGGGCTTTATCGCAAAAAAAAGACTTGTCAAAACAATAAGTACACTCAAAGATATTCTCATCAGTTTAAAATTAATGACAGTGCTGAGATCCAACTCATACTCTTTAATCATGTTTTCCCGGTTTTTCCGGGATGCCCGGTAATTATCTCAGCCATTGTCTGTTTCATTGTTAACAGATTATATAATAACAGGGCTACAATTTAAGCAAAAAAACGGTAGCGCCAAATGCTGTTTTTCATAATCCACACCACTAAAGCTTCAGGGCATAATCGCGATAAAAATTAACACAGACTTAAAGTCATAATATTCAAATAATAATACTTTTGTAACATTATTTTTTATGCGACAGGTCATTATAAAATACAATCATGGAAAATCACCAGTATAAGATTCTTTTGGTGGATGATGAGGAAGATGTGTTAGAATTTATAGGATATAATCTTAAAAGGGAAGGCTATGAGGTGTATACCGCTAAAGACGGACAGGAGGCGCTGGAAATAGCCCGCGAAAAACATCCCCATTTAACGCTCCTTGACGTGATGATGCCCAAAATGGATGGCATGGAAACCTGCGAGGAGATGCGCAAAATGCCTGTTGTAAAAGACTCGCTGATTGTTTTCTTAACCGCCCGCGGCGAAGACTACTCACAAATCACCGGCTTTGATGCCGGTGCCGACGACTATGTTACAAAACCCATCAAACCAAAAGTGCTATTAAGCCGCATAAAAGCCCTGCTGCGCCGCCATAAACCAGAAGGCCAGAGCCCGGAACCTGCAAACCGCATTGTTTTTGATGACCTCATTATAGACAAAGATCAATACATTGTTATTTACCGCAATGAAGAAATCTCGTTACCTAAGAAAGAGTTTGAACTGCTGAACCTGCTTTGCTCCCGGCCCAATAAAGTGTTTACTCGTGATGAGATATTTTCGCAGGTGTGGGGCGATAACGTGATAGTGGGCGACCGTACCATCGATGTGCATGTAAGAAAAATCCGCGAAAAAACAGGCCTGAAAAGCATTACAACAGTAAAAGGCGTTGGATATAAGTATGAAACCTAAGCCCCCATTATGAAGCTATCTGACCCCGGCAGGTTTTCTTTGATAATAACCAGCGTACTCACCGCTTTGCTGCTTATCCTGATGCTGGCAGTCGTATGGGTTCAGCACCATGATTTTACAGGAAATGACCTGCTTGCGATCCTCATGGCCTCGGCGCTGTTCTTTATCGCTGCTTTTCTTTTGCTGCGCAGCTATACCGAAAAATATATCTACCGTAAAATTAAGGTGATTTATAAAACGATCCATCGTTTAAAGAAATCTCCCGGCGATAAGCCGGGGTCCGACGACAGTCAGAATGCTATCGAAAAAGTGAACCAGGAGGTAGAGCAGTGGCAGAAAGATACCTACCAGCAAATTGAAGACCTAAAGCAGCGGGCCAGGTACCGCCGTGAATTTATCGGCAACGTGTCGCACGAACTGAAAACGCCCATCTTCAATATCCAGGGATATATCCTCACGCTGCTCGATGGCGCTGTAGATGATCCCTCCATCAACAGGCAGTACTTATCGCGCACCGAAAGAAGCATTAACCGGCTGATATCTATCATAGAAGACCTGGAAGACATATCGCAACTGGAATCAGGGTCGCTGCGATTAAACCAGGAACCATTCAATTTAGTACAGCTTGCCCGCGAGGCTATGGACCATCTGGAAATACAGGAAGCCCAAAAAAATATCAGCATTTATTTTCGTAAAAAATATGACAAGCCCATCATTGTTAAGGCTGACAGGAACCGCATCAGGCAGGTTTTCAATAATCTTATCGAAAATGCCATAAAATATGGGAAACAAAATGGCGCTATCAAGATAAGTTTCTTTGATTTGTATGACCATATTTTATGTGAAGTGACCGATGACGGCCCCGGTATTGCCGAAGCAAGTCTGCCACGCCTTTTTGAACGCTTTTACCGCACTGACAAAGCACGCTCGCGCGACCGCGGCGGCAGCGGACTGGGCCTGGCTATTGTAAAGCACATCATAGAGGCCCACGGCCAAACTATTAACGTGCGCAGTAAGTTAAAGGTGGGCACTACCTTTGCCTTTACATTAAAGAAAGGATGAGATTTGGTTTGAAGTTTTTAGGTTTGTATGCTTCTAACTCAAGTTTCGCATCTTTTTTAAGACGCTGAAATTTAATTATATATCAAATTGACGTTTTAAAAATAATTGTATATCAGTACCTTATTTTTTCCACTAATGAAATATGACTTTTTAGTGAACCTTCGTGTCTTTAGGAGTGAAACGCTTACCCCGCCACAGGCATTGGGGAACTAAAGGCTCATTTCCAATTGATAATCGGTAAATCGGTATTAGTACCGAAACAGCCTGAATTTTTATTGATTTCTGCTTGGTTGAAAGCTACATTTTCCTTTACGGAATCTGAAGCTATTTTTATTGTATGCTTCCTGAATCAGAACCGAAAAATTCAATTCTTTCAAAAATTGTTTTTCTTTGCATGGGGTCCTCGGAGTAATATCACTGCACTTCCGCTTACTTCTTCCGCTCTGTAGTATAGATTACCAGCTCCCGCAAAGAGGCACGGTAGGTGTTGTCCGGGAAATCGTTGAGCATTTCCAGGGCTTTATCGCGGTATTCAATCATCCGGTCGCGGGCATATTCAATGCCTCCACTTTCATTAACTCGTTGTATAATTTTTTGCACGCTGCCGATATTATCGCTTTTTCTTTTGATGACGCGGATATATTTTCTTCGCTCAATAGATGAGGCCTGACTCAGCATGTAAATGAGGGGCAGGGTCATTTTTTTCTCCTTAATATCAATACCATTGGGTTTCCCGGTCTTACGAGTGTTCTGATAATCAAAAAGGTCGTCCTTTATTTGAAAAGCTATGCCGGTGTACTCCCCAAAGCGGCGCATCTTTTCTATTGTTTCTTCGTCAGCTTGCGCTGATGAGGCGCCGGCAGCACAGCATGACGCTATGAGCGAAGCTGTTTTTTTCCTGATAATATCAAAATAAACCGGCTCCTGAATATCAAGACGCCGTGCTTTCTCTATCTGCAGCAGTTCTCCTTCACTCATCTCGCGGGTGGCATTAGATACTATCCTGAGCAGGTCGAACTCGCTGTTATCCACCGCCAGGAGCAGACCACGCGAAAGCAAATAATCGCCTACCAGCACAGAAATCTTATTTTTCCACAAAGCATTTAAAGAGAAAAAGCCCCGGCGCTCAGAAGAATCATCCACCACATCATCATGGATGAGGGTGGCAGTATGTAACAATTCAATTAAAGAAGCCGCATGGTAGGTAGAGCGTGAAACGGAGCCATTGCTTATCATATTGGCCGTTAGAAAAACAAACATAGGCCGCATCTGCTTGCCCTTACGCTTTACAATATAGCGCGTTACCTTATCAAGCAAAGGCACTTTGCTTTTCATCGATTGCTTAAAAACCTGCTCAAATTCTGCAATCTGGTCTTTTACCGGTTTTTTTATCTCATCAAGTTTGCTCATAATGCTAATTTTCAAAGATACAGAATATATTCAATCCTCAAAGAAACGTCTGCCCTGCCAGCGCCAGTCAACCCTGTGGAGCTCCTCAACTGCACCTTTCACGGAAATAAACAATAGAAAAGGTGTGTTGTTGGAGCACATAAAGATATTCATAAGTATTATCAATCAAAAAAAATATAAAAGGTATGTGGAAAGAAGCAAACAACCAGCTGACAAGACATTTTGAATTCAAAGATTTTGTTGAGGCTTTTTCTTTTATGACGCAGGTAGCCCTGCTGGCGGAGAAAGCCGGGCACCACCCTACGTGGGAAAATACGTTTAATAAAGTGTCCATCAAATTATCTACGCACGATGCCGGGGATGTGGTCACCGAAAAAGACCGTAAGCTTGCCGCAGAGATAGACAAACTGTTGTAATTTAGCGGTAAAATTTTTTGCCGCAAATGGTAGGATATCCTGTTAAAGTATTATTGGCTTTCGGGGAGTCGTTTGTGCAGCCCAAGGCATTTACCGCCACGCTGTCGGCGGCCGGCTATCCTGAATTATCGGCATTGTCGGGGGCAATAAGGGGTAGTGAAGAGGCGCTGCAATGGCTGCTGGGCAACAACTTCACCCACCTTGCTGCTCTGGATGCTGCCATAGATAATGATGAGAAAGCACAAAAGTGGCTCGAAAAGTATCAATATACAGTAATGCTGTATTTTGCCCGGGCATGTAACCGTGATACTAACGCCGCTAACTGGCTTAAGGAAAACGACCTGGATATTTTTTTACATCTGGCTGAAAAAATTAATTATTTCAGAGATAATCAATACTTTAATATCTACCGCCGAAAATTCTGATTGGTGATATGTTCTCATAATCAAAGAGAGCAAACACCTAAAAACACCGCTGGCAAGCCATCCTCAAAATATTGAAAACAACCTGCCAGCGATAAAAAACTAACCCCGATTCTGTTGCTTATGAGGCCTGCGTGCTGTCAGCAGGCAGAATATCCGCAGTTACTACAAGTGAGGCAGCCTTCCTTATATTCCAGCGTATTGTCTTGATTGCAGGAGGGACAGGCTTTGCCGGAGGCTTTTTCACCATCGGGGATATACTTTTTCAGTGCCCTCACCACACCTATCTTCCAGGTGTTGATAGATTCCGTATCAAAGTTAAGGTTTTCGATAAGGTGAATGGCGTGCTTGATGGGCATGCCATGACGCAGCACTCCTGAAATAAGCTTGGCATAGTTCCAGAACTCTTTATTAAAGGAGCGCGACAGTCCCTCCACGGTGATATTATATCCCTGCTTATCCTGGAATTTGAAATCATACCTGCTGGAACCATCCTCAAGGCGCTGCTTTAACACTTTGCCTTTGTCCACCCACTGCGGCAGGTAAAAATCGTCCGACGGACCGGTGAATACTTCGTAAGGACGCCCATCGATAAGCCCTACCACAGCCATCCATTTTTCATAGTCATTCTGAAAGCGTACTACCTCTGCATCAATCAGCTTAGGACGTTTCGGAGCATGGGTCTCTTTAAACCGCACCTTATCATCTTTTTTACTGCCTTCATCATCCGTTACCAGCACGCCCGAGCGGCTGCCATCGCGATAGATGGTCATGCCTTTACAGCCACTTCGCCATGCGGTTTCATACACCTCGCTAACCAGCTCCTCGCTGACGTGTTTGGGCAGATTCACGGTAACACTGATGGAATGGTCTACCCACTTCTGCACGGCACCCTGCATCTTCACTTTCGATACCCAGTCAATATCATTAGAGGTTGCTTTATGATAGGGCGATTGGGCTATTACCTCCTGCAATTGCTCCTGGTTATATTTCCTCACTTTATCCACATCATACCCTTTTGTCTTCAGCCAGGTAAGAAAATGGTGGTGAAAAACATTAAACTTTTCCCAGTAATCGCCAAGGCTGTCTTTTTCGGCATTTTTTACGTTTCTGTCATTCGGGTTCACTTTTCGCTTGCGCGTATAACTAATCTGAAATGCCGGTTCAATACCTGAGGTAGTCTGTGTGCAGATACTTACGCTGCCGGTAGGAGCAATAGTAAGCAGGGCGATATTTCTTCTGCCATACTTTTTCATCGCCTCCAGCAGTTCGGGGTCAGCACTCCCCAGCCGGTTAATAAACGGATTGTCAGCTTCTTTTGCGAAGTCAAACACCGGGAAAGGTCCCCGGTCTTTAGCCAGCTCCACCGAAGAGCGGTACGCTGCTAATGCCAGGGTTTTATGAACTTCCACTGAAAAGCTTGTGGCTTCGTCAGTGCCATAGGTGTAACCCAGTGAGGCCAGCATATCGCCTTCGGCAGTAATGCCAATACCTGTTCTTCTGCCCTGGTTGGTTTTTTCTTTAATCTTGAGCCACAGATTTCTTTCGATACGCTTCGTTTCCGAATCTTCGGGGTCGTTATCTATCTTTTCCAGGATGCCATTGACTTTTTCCACTTCCAAATCGATGATATCATCCATGATACGTTGTGCTTTTGCAGCGTGTGCTTTAAACTTTTCAAAGTTAAAAGCAGCCTGTTCTGTAAAAGGATGATCCACATATCCTTTCAGGTTAATAGCCAGCAGCCGGCAGCTGTCATAAGGACACAGCGGGATTTCGCCGCACGGATTGGTAGAAACTGTTTTAAAGCCCATATCACTGTATGAATCGGGCACCGACTCCTGCGAAACGGTGTCCCAGAAAATAATACCAGGTTCGGCCGAAGTCCACGCATTATGAATAATCTTATTCCACAGCCTGCGCGGATCAATCTCCCTGACCACCACAGGGTTGTCAGAATCCACAGGATACTTCTGCTGGTAGGTAGTGTTATTGACGATCGCCTCCATAAACTCATTGTCAATCTTTACAGAAACATTGGCGCCAGTCACTTTATCTTTGGTCATTTTAGCATCAACAAAACTCTCCGCGTCCGGGTGTTTAATGGAGATGGTGAGCATCAGGGCACCACGGCGCCCGTCCTGAGCCACTTCGCGGGTGGAATTGGAGTAGCGCTCCATAAAGGGCACAATGCCTGTAGATGTTAAAGCAGAATTTTTTACCGGGCTGCCTTTAGGGCGGATATTGGATAAATCGTGCCCTACTCCTCCGCGGCGCTTCATGAGCTGCACCTGCTCCTGATCCACTTTCATAATCCCGCCGTAAGAGTCAGAACTACTCTCCTGATTGCCTATAACAAAACAGTTCGACAGCGAGGAGATCTGAAAAGGATTCCCGATGCCGGCCATAGGACTGCCCTGAGGCACGATATGCTCAAATCCTTTAAGCACCTCATAAATATCCTCTTCAGAAAGCGGGTTGGGGTATTTCTTCTCTACCCGTGCTATTTCGGAAGCTATCCGGCGATGCATCTGATCCGGATCTTTTTCATAAATATTACCGGCACTATCTTTCAGCGCATATTTATTCATCCATACGTTGGCGGCCAGACTATCACCACTGAAATACTCAGTTGCAGCCTTTAGTACTTCATGGTGAGAATAAGGCTTCATCTCTTTTTCCGTTTTCAGCTCGGGGCGTGTTCTTTTGGCGGCTACTTCATTATAGAGCCCTGCCTGCGTATTTTCTTTTACTTGTTGTGATGAATGGTTCTTATCCATAAAATGATCTTTTTTTATAACTGACAGTATGCTAAACTCAATAAAACTTTATTTAGCGAATTTACATATTGATCAAGGAAAAAAACCACTACCCCTCCATACTTTTATTAACAGATAAATTTAAACGGTTGAACTTAAAGGTGTAGGTTGATGAAAACATATTTTTCATTTTTTTTTGAGAATATTTTGAAAACAGTGAGCCCCTAATGGGTGAAGCCATTGGGCGCTTCCACCATAAAATAACAATAGATAAATATTCTCTAAATACAGGATTTCAACATATTAAACAGCCATACAGCAACAATACTTATTAACAACCTTAACCATGCTTAAAGGCTACAAACCCTTTGATTTTAGTAATAATTCCGATAATAAAATTTAATTTTTTTATTGTTTGCTACTTTGTCTCATTACAGAACAGCTAGCGGAACAGCTCCCGGAAAAAAGTACATATTTAATAAATTCTTATACTCTGTCAACATATTAACACCTTTTTATGTTGTAGCTGCTATCGGCAACATCATCCTGATGATTTCTTTACCTTTGCACAAAAACAGGATACAATGCAAATTCATAAAATTACTTTCAACGATTTCGGCGTAAACACCTACCTTTTATCAGATGCTACCCGGGAGTGTATAATTATTGATGCGGCTTGCCATACTTCCGATGAAGAGCAGCAGTTAACGCAGCTCATCCGTCAGGAACAACTTATGCCGGTGAAGCTTATAAATACCCACAGCCACATCGACCATATCCTTGGCAACCACTTTGTGAAAGAGACCTACAACATTCCGTTACTGGCTCATGCCAAAGGCGATACATTTATAAAAACGGCAGCAGGGTCGGCATCTGTTTTCGGTTTTCAGCTCAAAGGCACGGTTTATCCTGACATTTATCTGGAGGAAGGCCACAAGGTCTCGTTCGGGGAGAGCTCTTTGGATGTTCTCTACACCCCCGGACATGCTGATGGCAGCATATGCCTTTACAGTGAAAAAGACAAAATACTCATTTCCGGTGATGTATTGTTTCGCGACAGCATAGGGCGCACTGACTTACCCACAGGAGATTACGATATCCTTAATGAACAAATAAAGACCAAGATATTTACATTACCTGACGAAACCGTCGTTTATCCGGGTCACGGGCCTGTAACATCAGTAGGCGAAGAGGCTATGAATAATCCTTTTGTAAGCTTTTAACGGCCTCAATGATTTTTTCTTCTTCAATTTTCATCATGCAATGAAAATGGCCTTTGGGGCACTTTTCATAGCCTATTTTACTGCACGGGCGGCAAGCTAAGCCACCGACTTCAATATTTCTTGCGTAACTTTTTTTATCTTCGGAAAAGTACGGGTACATCCCGAATTGCGGAATAGTATTCCCCCACAGCGCAACTATTTTCTTTTTTAATGCCGCAGCAATGTGCATCAACCCCGTATCGTTGGTGATAATTACATCAGCTTTATTAATGACGGAAGCAGACTGATTGACAGAAAATGCACCACATCCGTTAAAGACTAATTCGGGCGCACTCCGTCTAATCTCTTCTGCCCTCTCTTTGTCTTCGGGGCCACCCAAAAGCACCACGGGCCGACCCATCTTCCTGATAAGGGAGACCACCTTTTCGGCGGGAAAAATCTTTGTCTGATGTTTTCCGCCAACCACGATACCTATAAACGATCCGTGAAGGAATCCGGGCAAATCAGCAAGTGCCACTTCCTCTTCTTGCGGGATAAAGTAATCCAGGCCTTGACCATCATTTTTAATCCCAAAAGGGGCTAACGGCTCAAAGCACCTGTCCACAAGGTGTTTGTCAGGAAGAATATCTATTTTGGCATTCACAATCAGCCATTTTCTAACATTCAGCTTAGAAAAGCTAACCGTTTTACAACGCAGTAAACTGCGCAACCGGGCCGTACGGAGATTCTTATGCAAATCAATAACCAAATCAAAACCATATCCCTGTAGCTGTTCCGCCACTTCAGTAACGCTCTTTTTTATCGTATGTATTTTATCGATACAGGGATTCCCTTGGAGCACCGGATAAAAGGCTTCTTTGGTCAAAAAGTGCACTTCGGCGCCTGTCTGCTGCTTTACAGCCCTGATTACCGGCGTGGTGAGCACAATGTCGCCAATAGAACTAAACCTTACTATAAGAATCTTTTTCAAAGCCGCTTTTTTTTACAAAAATATAAGTAATTACCCAATTTGAGCGATTCTTGCTCACAGCCTGCCCCAAGACTTGAGGGATAAAGAAAATGTAAGCATTTCACTTTCCCGGGAAAAATCGGAAAAGGCTGTTCAACCAGCTCAATTTAGGTAATTATTCCGATTATTAATTGATATGAGCCTTTATACCGATGACTATTTGAATTGCGCCTTTAGCTCCCCCAAGGCCTTTGGCGGGGCGGGTGCTTAGCTCCTTAAATCTTTTCAATTCTATATCGGCATTAACGATTGTAAATATCAATACCGAAAGCCTTCAGTATTGATTTGCAATTAATATAATTTCAATATTTCGCAGAAGCTCACTTAGAAATACATTTTTTATCTGCCGAAATTCGTTTTTACTGTTTTGAGGAGAATATAACCAGAATTTCCCCACGATGCATCGTGGGTTGAAACGGCAGGGTTTTTCAGCCCCTGGGGCGATAAAAAGAACATCCCTGAGAATAGCCCTTGTTTTGTCATCGTCCTGAAGGTGATATTTTTTTACTTTTGCACCATGACATTTATAGATTCGCATACGCATTTATATCTTGATGCTTTTGATGATGACCGCCACGAAGTAATTAAGAGGGCAATTTCTTCCGGCGTGAAGTTTATGCTGTTCCCCAATATCGACAGTCAGTCGGTAGCTCCGATGGAAAAGACGTGTTCTCAGTTTAAAAACCATTGCTTCCCGATGATGGGGCTGCACCCTACCCATGTGGATGATAGCTATGAGCAGGAGCTGGCCACTATCCGGAAACACCTCGATAGCAACAACTACATCGCTGTGGGAGAAATAGGTATCGACCTCTATTGGGATAAGACGTTCCGGAAAGAGCAAACAGAGGTTTTCCGCACGCAAATTGGGTGGGCCATACAAAAACAACTCCCTATCGTAATTCATGCCCGCGACTCTTTTGAGCAGATTTATGATGTGGTTGCTGATATGAACTGCGATGCACTGACCGGGGTGTTTCACTGCTTTACCGGCACCGAAACTCAGGCTCATAAGATGCTGGCATTAGGAGGCTTTAAGCTGGGTATAGGGGGTGTGCTGACTTTTAAAAATGCCGGGCTTGACAAGACCCTCCAAAGCATCAGCCTGGAACACCTTATCCTGGAAACGGATGCTCCTTATCTTGCCCCGACCCCTTATCGCGGCAAGCGCAATGAAAGCAGCTATATTCCTTTGATAGCGCAAAAACTGGCAGATATCAACAACACTTCCGTTGAAACGGTAGCTGCGATAACTACAAAAAACACTAAAGAACTATTTAAACTACCCATCTGATGCCAGCAAAAGAATCCGAAATATCGTTACTCATTATCTATACCGGCGGCACCATCGGCATGGTGCAGGATCCGCAAACCGGGGCGCTAAAACCCTTCAACATCGACAACCTCTATAAGCATATCCCGGTGCTGGAAAAATACCCTTTCCGCATCGACTCTGTTTCTTTTGATCCTTTGGTGGACTCCTCGCGGATCGGCCCGGATTTTATCACGGAGCTAGCCTCCATCATCAAAGAAAAATATGAGGATTATGATGGGTTTGTAGTGCTTCACGGCTCCGACACCATGGCCTACACGGCATCTTTCCTGAGCTTCATGCTGGAAAACCTCAATAAGCCCGTTATCTTCACAGGGGCTCAGCTGCCGCTGGGTGTTTTACGATCGGATGGGAGGGAGAATTTTATCAATGCCATAGAAATCGCCTCCATGCATCATGAAGGAATGCCCCGCGTGCCGGAGGTAGCTGTATATTTCGAAAACCGCCTTTACCGCGGCAACAGGACACACAAAGCTAATGCCGAGGACTTTGAGGCTTTCAAATCGGGGAATCATCCTGCATTGGCCAATATCGGTGTAAACATCAAATATTTCGATAACTATATCCTGAAGCCCAATTTCAAAAAGCTTAAAGTGCATACCGCTCTCGATGACAATGTTATTGTGATAAAACTATTTCCGGGCCTCAACAAACAGGCGTTAACGGCCATGCTTTCTGTGGAGGGGTTAAAAGGGGCTGTCCTGGAAACATACGGCACAGGCAACGCTCCTGATGATGCATGGTTTATCGATACCCTGGAAGAAGCCTGCGCGAAAGGCATTATCATTGTAAATATCACACAGTGCGAAAGTGGAAGTGTGGTTGCAGGGAAGTACGCTACCAGCTTGCCAATGTACAAGGCGGGAGTGGTTCCGGGCTATGATATGACTACGGAAGCCGCCGTTGCCAAGTTAATGGTGCTGCTGGCCCGAAATTATACTAAAGAAGAGGTGAAGTCGTTATTAATGCAGCCGTTAAGGGGGGAGTTAACAAGGTATTAATAAAAGAACAGCATACATGCAAGGCATACTGTGCAATAAAAAGGTCTTGATTTTTAATAGGTTTCGATAAATATTTTAAAATATATTAAAAAGAAAAACGAGGATTTTTACGTTACAGTATTTTTTGTATTTTAGCTGCCTATTTTAACATAGTAATATCCTGTATCAGCGCAGGTTTTAGGAGAGGTGCTCGAGTGGCTGAAGAGGCACGCCTGGAAAGCGTGTATACCTTAACCGGGTATCGAGGGTTCGAATCCCTCTCTCTCCGCCGGATTAGTAACAATGCAAATAAAAATCAAATAATACAAGTTTAGTAATTATCAAACCAATAAGAGTTAACTATGAAAAAACTAATTGCTTTTTTAACGATAGCAGGCATGCTAACAATTGGTCTTGGGAATGTAGCCTCGGCACAGCAAGACCAGGCTTCGGAAGGTACTGAGATGGCTGAGGATACAGCCGCTATGGAAAGTGATACCGCAGCATCAGAAGTGCCCGCCGAAGGACAAGCGGAAGAGGAAGAAGTGGTTAAAAGCCAGGGGTTTCACCAGATATTAAAAGAACAATTCATTGAAGGTGGTGCCGGCTTTATGGGTATTGTTTTGGTCACCTTGATTTTAGGTCTTGCCCTCTCTATAGAGCGTATTATCTATCTCAACCTGTCCACCACAAATACAGAAAAACTACTCAACCAGGTAGAAACAGCCATCGACAGCGAAGGCTTGGAATCAGCAAAAGAGATATGCAAAAACACTCGCGGGCCGGTAGCCAGTATTTTCTTCCAGGGCCTCGACAAGTACGACGAAGGTATTGAAGTGGTTGAAAAATCTATCGTATCCTATGGTGGCGTAATGGCCGGCCGTCTGGAAAAAGGACTGTCATGGATAGCGCTGTTTATCGCCATTGCCCCTATGCTTGGTTTCATGGGTACAGTAATCGGTATGATTGGAGCTTTTGATGACATTGCTGCAGCAGGTGACATTTCACCAACTATTGTGGCTTCAGGTATCAAAGTAGCCCTTCTTACTACTGTATTTGGTTTGATTACAGGTATTATCCTTCAAATCTTCTACAACTATTGCATAGCTAAAATCGACTCCATCGTAAATGATATGGAAGACAGTTCCATCACATTTGTGGATATTTTGACCAAGTACCAACAAAAAAATAAGTAATTAATTATGACGAAAGTTATTAATTTAATATTCAAAGCGATATCCTATTTGCTGATGGCACTGGCGGCGGTTTTTATCGCCCTGGTCTGGGCAAAAGGGGATGACGCTATCGAGAACAGCATGAGCTTGCAGGCGCAGGTGCTTGACCCGTTTATGATAACGGCATACGCAGCACTTATCATTGGCCTGGCTTCCGCTGTAATATTCTCGATAGTTAGCATCGCCATGAATCCAAAAAATGCAGTGAAAGTAGTTATCATCATTGCAGGATTGGTTATTTTAGGTGTTATCACCTATTCCATGGCAGGCACTGAATTCAGCGAAGTACAACTGCAGAAACTAGATACCACAGCACTTGTGGAGAGACGTGTGGGAGCAGCATTGTATTATACTTATATTGTAGGAGGTCTGGCAATTCTCGCTACTATTTATGCCAGCATTGCCGGTTTATTTAAACAATAAGAAAGGAATATCACATGGCTAGAAAAGTTCCAGAAATAAATGGTGGTTCGATGGCAGACATTGCATTCTTGTTGCTTATCTTTTTCCTTGTTACTACAACAATGGATATCGACAAGGGTATTACAAGAAGATTGCCACCGCCACCAGATCCAAATGCGGAGCCGCCCGATATTAAACAGCGGAATATTTTTACCATTCTGGTTAACAAAAATGATCGCTTATTGATTGACGGCAAACCCGGTGACCTCAGAAACCTTAGGGAACAGGTCAAAGAGTTCATAAAAAACCCGTACAACCAGGATGACCTACCAGAGAAGCGCATGGAGCAAATTCAATATCTCGGCGAAGTGCCCGTTTCTAAAGGGATTATCTCACTGAAAAATGACCGGGGGACATCCTATGATATGTACATCAGGGTACAAAATGAGCTTGCCGCGGCGTTTCGTGAGTTGAAAGATGAGCTGGCAAAAGAGGAGTTTGGGATAGCTTATGAAGAGGCGCGGAAAGAGTATAGAAAAGCTATTGATAAAGCCGTTCCGGTGGCTATTTCGGAAGCTGAACCAGAAAACGTAGGAGATTAATATGGGAAAATTCACAAAAAAGAAAGAGAAAGGAACGCCGCAAGTAACTACGGCGGCATTACCTGATATCATTTTTATGCTATTATTCTTCTTTATGGTGTCTACGGTAATGCGCACAGAGAGTTTACTGGTGAAAATCAGTGCTCCGGGAGCTACTGAAGTACAAAAGCTGGAGAAAAAATCCCTGGTGAGCTACATTAACATAGGTCCTCCAAAACAGGAGAACTTAGGTTCTAAAGCTCGTATCCAGCTTAACGACAGCTTTGCCCGGGTACGAGACGTAAGAGAGTTTATCTTATCCGAAAGAGAAAAGCTCGATGAAGCTGACAAACAATTTATGACTACTGCGTTAAAAATTGACCAGGATACCAGAATGGGTATTGTAACCGATGTAAAACAAGAACTACGAAAATCAGGGGCTTTTAAAATCAACTACAATACACGTCAGGTAGAAGAGATCAATTACTATTAAAAGCAATTTTTTTATAATATTGAAAGCCGGCTTATTGCCGGCTTTTTTTTGTCCTCACCTGTTCCTGGCGGAATACGAAAAATATAAGAAGCATACTTAGTAAAAAATAAATGGCTACCAGGGTGCTCTCCTGATTGTAACTACCAAACTCTTCATAATCTACATCTGCAGAACCCCTTGCCGCCAAAAAGGCCACAACCACAGCAGCACCGTTATTTATAAAATGGGCAAAGATGGGTAGCCATAAGGAGCGGCTCCAGTAAAAATAATAGCCAAATAACACTCCCAACACAAAGCGGGGCAGAAAACCAAAAAACTGCATATGCAGTGCACTGAAAAGTACCGAGGTGATAATGATCCCTGCATGTGCATTACTAAACCAATCCGTAAATACTTTTTGTAAAACGCCCCTGAAAAACAATTCCTCACCTATAGCAGGAATAACAGCAATCAATAAAAGGTTAGCGGCTAATGCCCCGTAGGAGGTACGCTCCAAAAACAGCCTGGTGAGCTCCCGGGCTACCTCCTCACGCGCCTCCATCCATTGCTGCAGATGCTGGAAAATCTCAGGCAGCTGCATTTGCTGATTCCAATGAGCGAGAATATTGATCACCGGCAAAATAGTAAAGGCAATCAAAAACACATACAAAAGAGAACGCTGCCGGGGCATTTTATCAAAATGAAAAAAATATTTCACGTTTTTCTTTAGCAGATAGCCGAAAAACAGTGGGGGCAGCACAAAAATCCCTATCTGGCTGATAAACTGGAAATAAAGCATCAAAGACAACTGCCGTTCTGACAACTGAGCCCCCATAGCCGATTGCAGCTCAGCAATAGACATTTTGAAAAGAGGAACAGCCAGCACCATGCCCACCAGGTAGGTAAACAACATCACCACAAAAATAATCACTAAAAACCATAGTAGCTGATACACCGGTTTAGGGTGCGCCTCAGGAAAGAGATTTCTCATAGGTTCTTTTTTTGGTAAAAATAATAAATCATTCTTGTTGGTTTGCCTGAATCGTACTTTTAAAAGATAACAACACCCGCATTCTAAGCGCTGGCGTTCGAAGAAATACTATTTTTGCAGCCTGTCATGATAAAAAACGGCAAAATATCAATATCGGGAACACCACTGCTGCTGGCTCCTATGGAGGACATTAGTGACAGGCCTTTCAGGAAAATATGTAAGCGCTTTGGCGCTGACCTGGTATATACGGAGTTTATCTCCTCCGAGGGCCTGATCCGCGATGCTGCCAAAAGCACCGAAAAGCTCCTGGTTTATGATGATGAGCGGCCCGTAGGTATCCAGATCTTCGGCCATAACACCGCCAGCATGGTGAAAGCCGCACAGCAGGCCGCCAAGGCCAGCCCCGACCTGATTGATCTGAACTATGGCTGCCCGGTAAAAAAAGTGGTGAAAAAAGGGGCCGGCGCCGCTCTGTTGCGAACACCCGAACATATGATATCAATGACAAAAGCCATTGTTGAGGCGGTAGATATCCCGGTTACGGTAAAAACACGCTTAGGGTGGGATTACGAAAGTATTATCATTGATCAGATAGCGGAAAGACTGCAAGAGACAGGGATTGCTGCTTTGACTATACACGGCAGAACCCGTTCGCAACTGTATAAAGGAGAGGCCGACTGGTCGTTTATCAAAAAGATTAAGAACAATCCCAATATCAACATCCCCATCATTGGCAACGGCGACATCAACAGCGCCATTAAAGCAAAATATTACCTGGATCATTACCGGCCTGATGCTTTAATGATCGGCCGTGCCGCTATCGGTAATCCCTGGATATTTGCGCAGATAGCTCATTACCTTAATACCGGCGAAACGCTACCCCCGCCAGCGCTGGAAGAACGCATCAGTGTTTCGCTTGAGCACCTGCAGGAAGAAGCGGCCATAAAAGGTGAACATCAAGCCGTTATAGAAATGCGTAAAGCCTATTCCGGTTATTTTAAAGGGGTTAGCAACTTTAAGCATTACAAAATCAAGCTGATGCAGGCGGAGTCTGTCCATGAGGTTCAAAATATTTTTGAAGAGCTAAAAAATTCCCATTTGTAAAAAGTGTCCCCAATTAAAATTTTCTTTGCTTTTTGGTAAATTATTATGTACTTTGGTCAAAACATCCATAACCTATGGCAAAACCATTTAAAATATTTATTGTAGAAGATGATAAGATTTTTGCTAAAATGTTATCTTATCATCTGTCGCTTAACCCCGACATCCAGACCGAAGTGTTCTACAGCGGAAAAGATTTCCTTGACAATTTATACAAGAAGCCGGATATGGTGAGCCTGGATTATAACCTGCCAGGCCTTTCGGGCATGGAAATCCTGGAAAAAATTAAAGCTTTCGACAGCGACCTGCCGGTAGTTATTGTATCGGGACAGCAGGACATTAACACAGCGATAACCCTACTAAAAAAAGGCGTTTATGATTATATTGTAAAAGACGAGGATACCAAGGAACGCTTGTGGAACCTGACAAATCAGGTAAAAGAGAAAGAGGACCTGAAGAAGCGTATCGATGACCTGGAGGCAGAGGTAGATCGGAAATATGAGTTCAGCAATCTGATTAAGGGCACCAGCGAACAGCTGCAAAGTATTTTCAGGCTGATGCAAAAGGCTGTGAAAGCAAATATCAGCGTCACTATCAGCGGCGAAACAGGAACGGGAAAAGAGCTGGTGGCTAAGTCGATACATTATAACTCCAGCCGTAAAAAATATCAGTTCGTGCCGGTAAATGTTTCGGCCATCCCGTCCGAACTTATCGAGAGCGAATTTTTTGGTCATGAAAAAGGGGCTTTCACCGGCGCCAACGCCACCCGGCTCGGCAAGTTTGAAGAGGCCAATAATGGAACCCTTTTTCTGGATGAAATCGGCGATATGAACCATGCCATGCAGGCTAAGCTGCTCAGGGCAATACAGGAGGGGCAATTTACACGCATCGGCGGCAACAAAACTATCTCTGTGGATGTAAGGCTCATCTCGGCCACCCATAAAGATTTGGAAAAGGAGGTGGCTAATGGCAACTTCCGCGAAGACCTTTTTTACCGGCTCCAGGGGCTCCCCATCAAACTGCCTCCCCTGCGCGAGCGTAAGGAGGACATTATTGTGTTATCAAAACACTTTCTGGAAGATTTCTGTAAAAAGAATAACCTGCCAACAATACATTTTTCGCGCGAAGCGATACAGAAATTACAAAGCTATAACTACCCTGGCAATGTACGCGAATTGAAGGCGATAACCGATTTGGCGGCAGTAATGACTAATGGCGACGAAATCAAAGAAGAGGATATTCTCTTCTCCAACAAATCTCAACTCGACACGCTACTCAAGGAGGAGCATACCATGGAGGAATATCAGAAGCTAATAATTAAGCACTTTCTGGATAACTATGATAACAAAGTACGCCTGGTAGCTAAAAAGCTCGGCCTCGGCAAAACCACTATCTACCGGATGATGAAAGAGGGAAAACTCGAAAAATAAATACTAGTGGGTATTACAGGTATTTCTTAAAAAAGGCAGTCAACTCTTCCTCCTGTGGCTTATAAAGTGTTTTAAACCCTACGCTTTCGGCTGATTTAATATTCAATTCAGAATCATCTACAAACAGCGACTCCTCCCCTTTTATCCCTGCATCTTTCAATACAAATTGAAAAATCGCAGGCGCAGGCTTACGCATCTTAATTTCATGAGAAAAATAGGCCTTTTTAAACATCCCGCGTAACGAGCGCTGGTATGTATGTTCAAAATCGTGGCTGTACTTCCTGTAATGGATAATATTAGTGTTGGAAAGCAGATAAAGGTTAAAGTGATGCGACAACTTAGTAAGCAATTCCACCCGCCGGGGTGGTACTGACTTTATGATAGCATTCCAGGTTTCATCAAAACGCTCATAAGAGATATCACCGCCAATTTTTTGGATGATCGTATCTCTGAAATCTTTTTCGCTCACCATTCCACTCTCAAAGTTCTCCACCAGTTTACTCTGGTCGTCGTGCTGATAAAAAGCGCTCACATCTTCCAGTCCTAATGCCTGAAAAGCCTTTCGCACTGCATCGTAGTCAATATCAATAATTACACCTCCAAAATCAAATACTAAATTCCGGATACCTGTTAAATTTAATGTCATATTTTTTTTGATTTACATGGGATTTTAACCTTAAAACCGTAAATTTGCACACGCTAAAGAAGCCTGCTTTATCGGGCAAAAATAGCAAATATATGTTCTTTAGCATAATGCAGTTACTTATTCCCGGCAGGCCGGGATATATAAGATCTGCTGAAAAATTTTAGGGCCTATAGCTCAGCTCCGATTTGGATACAAATCGAGAGTCCCCGAAAACTTCTGTTTTCGGGATTGGTTAGTCCCGAAAGCTTTCGGGATGACTCATAATCAAGGGGTCTGGGGTGCTGTGAATTACTAAATTCCTGTATCTTTTTGAGCTGTTTTTGAAAGCAACGTTCTTTTATATTTGGGCCTATAGCTCAGCTCCGATTTGGATACAAATCGAGAGTCCCCGAAAACTTCTGTTTTCGGGATTGGTTAGTCCCGAAAGCTTTCGGGATGACTCATAATCAAGAGGCCCGGGGTGCTGTGAATTACTAAATTCCTGTATCTTTTTGAGCTGTTTTTGAAAGCAACGTTCTTTTATATTTGGGCCTATAGCTCAGTTGGTTAGAGCACTTGACTCATAATCAAGTGGTCCCTGGTTCAAGTCCAGGTGGGCCCACCACACAAAGCCATCTCATTTCGGGGTGGCTTTTTTCTTATCTTTATGGATATAAATCTTGTATGTCAATTCAATGCCTTTTGTGTATATCCTTTATTCTCAATCCGCCGACAAGTATCTATATCGGGGCAACAACAGAAGCTCCCGAACAACGACTGCATAGGCACCAGCATAAATATTACGGAAACAGAAAATTTACCTCCAAATATAATGACTGGACACTTTTTCATGCTATCCAATGCAAATCTTACTCCCAGGCCAGAAAAATTGAAAATCACATCAAGAAGATGAAAAACAAAACCTATATCCGAAACCTGAAAAAATACAGTGGAATTGCAGAAAAGCTCCTATCGAAATACTCATAATCAAGAGGTCCCTGGTTCATCCCGAAAGCTTTCGGGAAGGTGGGCCCACCACACAAAGCCATCTCATTTCGGGGTGGCTTTTTTCTTATCTTTATGGATATAAATCTTGTATGTCAATTCAATGCCTTTTGTGTATATCCTTTATTCTCAATCCGCCGACAAGTATCTATATCGGGGCAACAACAGAAGCTCCCGAACAACGACTGCATAGGCACCAGCATAAATATTACGGAAACAGAAAATTTACCTCCAAATATAATGACTGGACACTTTTTCATGCTATCCAATGCAAATCTTACTCCCAGGCCAGAAAAATTGAAAATCACATCAAGAAGATGAAAAACAAAACCTATATCCGAAACCTGAAAAAATACAGTGGAATTGCAGAAAAGCTCCTATCGAAATACTCATAATCAAG
>Ga0306867_1000407_pt1 | contig 24804 bp, 24 predicted proteins | sample AntRauTorckE6831_FD_190432 | JGI IMG/M metagenome (GOLD analysis project Ga0306867, IMG submission 190432) | Saline lake microbial communities from Rauer Islands, Antarctica - Metagenome Torckler E6 #831 (v2) (version 2) | ecosystem: Environmental > Aquatic > Non-marine Saline and Alkaline >...
GTTCATTGGATTCCCGAATAGCCTCTCGGTCAACGGTGTCCAGTAGCCAGAACGGCCCGCTATACGGGGTGAGCGGAGCACCATCATTCGCTAACACGAACTGGAGGATGTGGTCATGCGCGAATATGAGGTACTTCGGAATCGCTGTGTAGATTCGTTTACGAGTCACTGGAGGTCACCTATACGATTACTGGTTAACGGGCCAGGTAGATGTAAGTTTGTAGTTCTTACGTTCATTGTTTACTCATTACTGCGGTGTGAGTTTCAGTGGACTGCGATGCAAACTGTTGTTTTTCATCCGGGTAATGATACGCGTTGTTTTGCTTGGTGAATCCAACACCGGCTGGAACCGTATTATTCACGCGGTTGACGTGGTCGAAGGTTTGTGGTGGGATGCTTACTGAGACGTATGATTGGAGGTCACACCAGTCCCGAACACGTGTCAGAAGCCACCGAACGGTAGCATCTGGATATTCAGTGTCTTTCGCTGCATATCCGTCAATTCGAGCTGTCGGGATCTTATCCCTTGGATTCCCGCTCACAATCATTGCGGCAATGAGTTCATCACCAATAGCTGCTCCAAACACGGCGGCTGGCGTGTGCCGTCCACGACTTTCCTCTAGTTCGGAGAGGGCAATTGGTGCGTTTGTCTCATTGATCAAGGATTTAAGCTCATCACTGAACACGTTGTAGTTCTCGGACGTATCCCCGTGTGTGAATTTGTAGTCAGTTGCTTCTTCACGTGTGAATTTGAATTGCGACGGCGTGGTTTCTGCCTGGTTCTGCTGAAATTCTGTAAGTGTGGTTGCATCCCCGCGTGTTTCATCGTTCGCTTCTAATCGACTTTCGAATCGTCGTGGAAGCCCGTCTGAGGCGTTTTCAGAGTCAACATCTACCGTTCGAATATACCGTTTCAGGGTTGCCGAGTGCGACTGGTTGTTCCGACCGTCACGGTTGTACGCACCGGATGTTTCTGCTGTCCCGTCGAACGTGAAGTTTGCTGCTTCGTAGATTTGCCCGTTATTCCCATCAGTTCCGGCTAGCGATCGGACGCGTTCATATCCTTCTAATGCAGCCCACTGACAGACTCGGCCTAACATCCATGTTGCCGTGTTATTCGTGACACCGTGATTCGGTGTTTCTGGATGGCTTGCGTATCGAGTGATCTCAACGGTTTCACGATCGAACGCCATGCGAGCGTTCACCGAATTAATCGTAGTAACGGCTGCAATTCGCCCATCCGGTCGTCGAGCAAGGAACATAGCCTTGGCTTTCTGGACACGGCCTTGTTTATGATCAACGATAGGGTGTTTGAGAAACCCGTTAACGAGATTCAACGAGTACGTCCGTTCAAACGAAAGATTGGAAACTGGAAGACGTGGCCCGGGTTGAACCGTTGAATCACGTTGATGCCGTTCTGGATTCCGCACACCTGGAGCACGGTTAATCGCTTTCACGTTAGGTATTCCTTCATCAATAAGCCGAATCCGGTTATCGGTAGCCATGGATTCTAACGTTTCACGGCGAATGCTCCGTGTGCGGAAGGCTGTATCGTACCCGTCGAGCCAGATAACATCTACGTGTGACGGGTTGAACGGTGCGGTAGTCGCGTCATCGGTGTAATCGTCAGCTGCACGGATAAGCGCGTGAATTCGTTTTCGGGTGAAAAAGATGAGATCACCCGGTTCGATATTCGCAATCGGACTCCCGACAGTGTAAATCTCACTCGTTGGTAGGCTGTGCTCTTCGGTTGTATCAACACCCAACGGTGATGGTGACGGGGAATTCAATGAATTACTCATAGTGGGTCGCAGGGATGGGGACGATTACTGAACGAAACAACGGGACAATTAGGGTTCCTAGAAATCAGCCGATTTCGTGCTGATTAGGGGGAGATGTTCTGCGTGAACCGGTTGTAGGCTTCAGGAGCTATGAGTCGCTTGAACCGTTCCGGAACATTCGGACCGGTCGGCTCGTACTGGTCTTCTGCGTATTGGATGAGCGCAGCGAGCTCGTGCTTACACAGTGTCGAAACCGGGTTCTCATGCTTGGCCGGGCCAGCACACACCGTGGTTCCACACCATGGGACGAACGGGTAGATACTACCAGAATCAGACGAGATGCAAACCGTCAGCGTCACTGGTGTACTGTATCCGAACCGGGAAATATCCATTCCGGATAACTCACGTTTCCGGACATCGTGATCGTTCTCAGTCTGTCCATCAACAACTCGGACGACTTTGAACTCCACGCCGTCACGAAGCATCTGCGTTGCTCGACGCTTCTTATCATCCTGAAGCCGGTCAATCACGTCGTTCTCGTACCAGTGCATCCGGTTCTCGTACGTCTTTTTCTCTTCATTGTAGACTTGCTGTCTATCATCAGCATGGGCGTTCAGCTGATCAGAGAGCCAGACGTCGTTCGACTCTTCGATGTGGCTACGGTCCACAACGAAATCCGAGAAGACGTTCTCCTGCTCGTATTCTTTCTGGAATTGCACGGCTTTCTCAGCAAGTTCCAGGCCGTTGTGCCGACCGCCGATAGCGAAGGCAACACGAATGAGTTGCTCCACCGAACTGACGGTGTTCGCACGATCGTCAACGTTCACTTTCGGTGCTTCGAATTCGTCTGCCGAGGGATGGTACGCACCGCTCGGAAGCTCAACATCTGCCATTTGAGTAGGTGACTGTGACATGGGTGATTCTCTAGTATGGGGGGTTCAACAGCAGTGACTGAACTGCCCACGGAACGGGAGGGTTCAACGTGAGTATCAGTCGGTGTGACTGCGTGTTGTATGCGTGCTTGCGCTCGCTACTTATCTCTGCGCAAGTACACGGCGCGGCACACAGTGTTCAACATCAATGCGTCTGCTTGCAACTTTTGCTCCGCCGACCGGGACGGTGTTAGAACGGAATCTGCATCGTCATTTTCTCCAACTGCTCTTCCAGTTCGCTCTGCGAATTCACGTACGTGTGAATATCGTAGTACTGGTCTTGCGGCCCGGTTCGCGGCCCACCATCAGCGAGTTTCGCTCGCGGGTTGATGGTGATACCCATCACCGGCATGTGGGACTTGTTCAACTCTTCGTGGTATCGGTCAGGGTCACGCGGTTGCCCGTCAGTCACGGAAATCATAAGCGGGAACTCGTTCGAATTCTGCATCCGCTTCCGCGCGATTTCCACTGCGTCACTGAGCGGTGTTCCACCACCGGTTTCGTTCGACATCAGGTCGCCTTTCGCCATCTCGATATCCACGCCGAACGGGGAGATGACACGAGCCGTGTTCTGGTACATGTCCATGACACAGACCTCAATCCCGAGGTCTTCCATGGCCAGCGCGTACCGAGCAATCGCTGACTCCGCAATATCGATTTTCTCTCCGCCCATCGACCCGGACCGGTCGAGTACGATAATCACGGAGTACTTCTTCTTGTTCCCCGGGTCACGACGCTTCATGACGTCCAAGCGCTTCGACGGAACAGCGTGGAGTCGTTTCGAGTCCAAACTACCCTTCGTTCGGCCACGCTTCCATTTGTCACGCCGTGAGCGCTCCAGGTGCTTCTTCAGAAGCCTTGCCGTCCGCTTCCGATTGGCAACCGCATCATCCCATCGTTCAGAATGCGTTGTGCCTTCAGGGTCGATGTTGAACTGAACCTCACCGATCCCACCGCCGCCAGCCCCATCACTGAGTGCTTCAGCGAATTCTTCTAGTTCTTCTTGGGCCTGTCGGATTTCCTCTTCAAGATCGCGCTGCTCCTGCTGAATCTGATTCTGCTCGTCTTCTGCGAGTTCAGGATGCGGCTCGTACGGGTCTTCACCAGTCCCGGGCTGCGTCGGACTGTTGTTGTCCGGCTCAATCTCTTTTGTCCCGTCATCAGAGCCTTCACCGTCGTCGTTGGCACCTTCGCTTTCTCCATCTTCTGTGTCTTCACCGGGTTCATCGCCGGCGGTATCTCCGACACCATCACCTTCAGTGCCGTCAGAATCACTGTCATCGTCTGCCTCACCGTCACTGCCAGTACCATCACCAGGACTGTCTTCTACATCCCCGTCAGTCTCTTGGTCCCCATCTTCTCCGGCACTGGAATCACCGGATTCTCCAGATTCATCCCCGTTCTCACCGGGCGTTTCCTCACCGTCTTCTTGAGAGCCGTCAGTCCCGCTCTCACCGGTTTCATTCTCATCCGGGGCATCGCCCTCACTGTCACCAGCATCGTCCTCTCGGTTGCCCTGACCGTCTTCTCCTGACCCTTCACCGGATTCGTCTTCATTTCCTTCACTGTCGTTGTTCCCGGAGTCATCGCCAGAGGGGTCCGACCAATCATCCGGGTCCTCGTAATCGAAGAGAGACTGCTGCTTTCTCTGCCCGGACTCACCGTCGCTGTCACCCGACTCACCGGATTCTTCACCGTCATGGTCGCCTGCATCGTCCGACGATTCATTCGTCCCGTCAGCAGACTCCTCACCCGCCTCAGCGGACTCGTCACCGGACGAATCACTCCGGTCACCGTCATCATCGCTAGACTGGTTTTGACCATCAGCGGCTTCACTGCCAGGTGAATCAGCATCTGGAGACTCACTCGACGATTCATTCGTCCCGTCAGAAGATTCTCCATCGTCACTGCCCGACTGTTCTTCGTTGCCGTCCGGCGAACTCGACCCTTCCGAGTCACGACCGTTATCGTCGCCGTCACCGCTTGGGTCGATCTCGTCGAAATCACCAGCTGTGATGTTCGACTGCGGCTCCGGATCACTGGCCAGCGGAACCGCTTTCTTGACTTTGTCAATCAATTTCATGCTGAATCACCGCCGATAGTCGGCACCCACGCATTTCCACACGACTCGCAGTCGAACCCGCGGACCTGTTCGGTCTCTCCGTACCTGGACCGGGGTTCAAGAATCTCGACGTTCCCGCCGACATCAACGACTTTGTAGCCGTTCTGCTCAATCTTTTCGCGTGGGACCGAGCCTTGCGGGTCAACACGGAATCCGCAAACCTCGTCGTTGGACACGAACGTGATGTTCCCAACCCACGACGCCGTGATATCGAACGGCGCATTCACACGGGCTGCAATCATCCCGTCAACATCCTGCACCAGTCGTCCCGTATCATCCGACCCGCACGCCGGACACGGTGGCTCCGTCGTCTCACTGGAATCAGCGTCACCACTCGAATCACCAGTCCTCTGATCGTCATCGGAAGCTCCAGCGTCCTGGCCCTGTTCATCAGCACCGGAAGCCTGTCCTGCATCGCCCGACTCACCGGTTTCACTAGAGTCACCGGCTTCTCCCGATTCACCAGCATCACTGGCTTCCTCGCCAAGCTCACCGGACTGGTCAGCCGACTGGTCGTCAGCCTGTTGTTCACCAGACTGCTGTTCCTCGTTCCCACCACGGTCTTCATCACCGTTTTCTGACTGCTGCGCGTCGCTCTCGCTACGCTCACCGGACTCTTCACCCGACTCATCATCACCGTCACTGTCAGTGTCGTCGGACTCGATTTCAACAGTCTGCTGCGTAACGTTCGCGTGCTGCTGCGCAACGTCTTCCTTCGAATTCTCCTCAAGGCCCTGCGACTGTTGCTGCTGCGCTTCACCGGACTGGTTCTGCGCGTCGTCTTTCTGGTTTTCCCGAAGCTTGTCACGGCTCGGCTGGTCCTGCTCGTCAGGCTCCGGGAACTTCTCCGTCACCACGTCAATCACCGTCTCCAAGAACTCGAAGATCCGGTACGTCCGGGCTGCAGGGACTCCCGTCACCATCGCGTCTTCAACCGTCTCACGAAGATCGTCGTAAATCCCGAGGAACGCTTCCTTGTGTTCGTCATCCTTGAACTGCCATGACTCATCGTCCTGATCAAGCAGACGGCGAAGCGCACCCGTATCGTACTTGGCAAGGTCCATCGACGCCAGGTGAAGTGCAAATTCCAGCGTCACGTTCTGCTTTTGCTTCTTCTCGTACGTCTTCATGCTTCGAGCGATGAACGTCTCGTTCTTCACCGCAAGGCGCTGTGCAGCCTTCGACCCGCGTTCATTTCGAATCGCTTCTTCAATCGCTCCGTCTTCAATCGCATTCCACAGGTCGTTCGAAAGCTCCATCAAGAATTCCTGAACCGGGTACGGATACCCGGACACGTATTCTTCAAGGTCCTCGAAGCAATTCCGGACACTTGGCTGGTCAGTGTGCTGGTAGTGCCCGCCGCTTTCGTGAAGCAGATTTGCGTATTGGATAATCGCACGGAATTCCTCGTCGTCCACGTTGTCCGTGTCGAACGGGTTCTCCAGGTCAGTGTACGCCGGGATGATAACGATCGTCTCATCTAATTCTTTGGCCTGAATGATCTGCGCCGTATCAAGGCGGATATCGTTGATGAATGCGCCGAGACCAGCGTTGATGATGTCCTCTTCGTCGTCAAGAACGTAGACGTTCAGATCCTTCTCCTTCGTGAGGTGGTATCCGTACGTTTCGAGGTTCTCCTGCCGTTGACGGCTCGCGGCAAGGTGCATGCTGGTCCCGACAGTGTAACTGCCGGAACTGGCTTCGTTGTGATTCCGGTCAGGTCGGGCTGAGATGAATTTGTTGTTGCTCATGGTATCAAGGAGTGTGTTGAATGACGGCGCGACGAGTGGGGCGTGTACGCGTCACTTCCCTTATCTCCGCACAGCAGGCGGCGCGGTATGTTACAAAGTTGCGGTACAAAGCCGCGGTCCGTGACATCCTCCCCGGCGTAAACGCCGGGGCTTCCCGTACCGCAGGTGGGATATTTGCTGGTTTACGATACAACCTGTTCTCTCGGGCGAACCGTCCCGCTCTCGCGGTCGAACAGGTGTACCGATGGCTGTGCCACACAGCCGTTACTCCTATCCTCACCGTGAGGACTCGGAGTTATCTTCTGCCGCATATAGCCTATGTAGAACCAGTTACTTAATAATGTCGATTACCGTGGAATATCCGGCCAGAGTGTCATCGGTGGACTGGTCAGCAAGTGTCGGATTCACGCCCGCCGTAAACGGCGGGATTCTCTCCTTGTGAAAAGATAGTTGTTGTTCACGCGTCCGGATTGTCGGGTCCTCACCGGCATGACTCCGACTGTGGGCAAGAACATCGACTGTTCGAGCGCCGTGTTCATTCACGTACGGTTCAGAGACGATCTCGTACACGTGAAGTGGGCTCGTTGTCGGCCGGTAAATGAGTTGACCAGGCACGATATCTTCAGACCTGATTACCGGGAGATCCGTCTTATACGTGCGGAATCCATGGTCGCCACCGTCACAGCAATTCTCATCGTTGAGCGGGTCACGAATTTCTTGCTGGAGCAACGCGGTAATCATCGCTTCCACGCTGCTGTAGTCGTCTTGCGTAGCAACGTGAACATCAGGATGGTCGAGTGTCGGGTTCCCACGGTGATGTGTATGGGTCGATGCGGTTCTTGATTGGGTTTCAGGACGTGACTGTGTTGGTGTATTAGACATGGTGGATCACGGGTGTACTGATGGGGTGTGCACTACCTCTGTTCCGCACACCCTGCTATGCGGAGCAGTTGCTGCGGAACGATTGTCGGTACTCGGAGTAACGGTCAGTTGGATCGGGTTTCTTCGCGTGCGTGTTCAGCGAGCTCTTTCATGTGTTCGTACCCGGTTTCCACGTAGTCCAGTTCAGCAATCGTTTTTCCAGATATCCCATTCGTTGTCTTCGCGTTCGTTTTCACAACGCTGAATGTCGTGACCGTAGCTTTGAGGTGGTCAATGATGATTTCATCAAGCAGTTCTAACGCGGTTTCCGGATCGTTATTGTCAGCTGCTTCACGAGCTTCACCAACAACATCTGTGAAATGCTTTGACGCGCCTTGGGGTGTCTGGAATGACTTACTGTTGACTTTGATTTTCCTGATCATCGACTTAGTGTCGGCCGGGCTTGATTCTAAGTCAGTGAGGACTCCGCCAACGTCTGGCCCCATAGATTCTGTTTCGGAATACAGTTTCTGAAGGGCATCACCGGCGGACATCTCGTCTATTGAAAGCGTGTCGTACATATTGGATTGCGAATTATCTGTCATGGGCGAATGAGTGATTGTTTGTAAAGTGTGTTGTTAGCGGGTTATAAGTTTAGACCCGTGTTATCAGGGGTCCACGATTTGATTTCATCTAACCCTTCTGGATTCGGGTGGTCTGGTACGTCGTACGGGACTTCTGCGATGATCTCGCTTCCGTTCTGCCCATACAGACGTGTGCTGATGAACGACTCACTCTTCCCCGGGGATATCTTCAGGAACCAGGGTTTCGCAAGAACACGCGTTCCGACCGTGTATTTGTCCGGGCGAACACCGCGCTGAATCTGTTTTCTGTGCTTCGTATACCCGAGGACAAGACGTTTCGATGAATGGCCGTCCCGTTCAAGCACTTCACCGGGTTCGTACTTCGTTGCGCCTTCCTCCCACGTGTACTCGTACGTAGCATCCTGATGGAACAACTCGATTTCGTGCGTTCCCTCTAACTCGGACAGGTCAGTGACAGGCCGCGTTGCTCGGTGTACTTGTGACCCGTTCAGAGCAATGGGTTTCCCCTCTTCCGTGTTGAAGCGGAGTGAGCTATTGTGGATTTCGTCGAAACCAGTGATGGTGATGCCGAGCTCAGGGAGCAACTCCATGATGTGCTCTACACCGTTGAGAACACCGGGATTTCCTTCGTTCTCGATGGTGATGCCATTCACAGTGTATGTCTCCACCGTGTGCTCGGGCGGTTCGACCTTTGCATAGGAGAACAGGTACGTGTCACCTTTGTATTCGATGAGCCAGCCAACACGGAAATCCAGCGCAGTGACTGTCAGATTGGCTGCGTTGTATCGGCCGCCGCCAGTGACGAATCGAATGGCTGCTTCGAACCGGTCAGCCGGGATCCCCCATCCGCCGTAGAGGCTGGAGCTGAACGTGGACGTTGCGCGAGCATAGTACGCGTCGAATTCATTGAATTCACCGTACGTGCTTGGGGGGTAGACACGCTCACTCGCATCAGAAACTACTTTTAGTGCATCACTACCAGTGATAACGTAGGCGACCTGGTTCTTCCCAAGCGAGTGCTCGACCGAGCTGGTCTCAACACTGAACGACTTGTCTTCATCCAGTGAGACCATAGCCGCGACGTCATGATGGATCGACACGCGATCAGACCACGCATACTCACCTGGTAGTGATGCTTCGTCGACGTTCACGTCGTCGGCTGTCAACTCACTCGGCGATCGTTCGACTCGGGTCTCAGTTCGTTCGTCAGTTTCAGTACTTGGACTGCTCTCGAAATCATCGATTGTCGTGTTAGGCATTGTTGAAGGTTATTTTGACGGGAAGTTGTTATTCGAAGATGCGCTGATCCGGGAATTCGGTGGTCGCAAGCCACGTTGGAGACCCCTCACGGATGAGAAGCACATCACAGTCCGGACAGGTGTGCGGCGTCCCGATGTCCCGTTCCGTCCCATCGTAGACGACTCCACAGTGGTCGCATCCCCATCGAACGGCGTTCTCTATCACGCGGAAAACTACTTTTGGCGTTGCGAACGCGAACGCCGAGGGTATTGGTTTCGAGTTACGTTCGAGCGTGTAACTTCACAGCATACACGGTTCGAGTGTGCGTTTCATACTGATCGCGGATTTCCGCTGCAGTCTCCCATGAACGAACCGGGTAGCCGTGCTGGTGATTCGTTAGGTCGAACACGCGGTAGATGTCTCCGAATCGATCTCCGATGGAATCACACGCACTGATGAACGCATCACTCCGCAGCACTTTTTCAACAGACTCTGGATCTCCAAGCGTGAGCGGGTTCCCGATATCAGTTGACTTACCGCCAGTAAGGGTCTCAAGGAGAGTCCGAAGTTCTGCTTGTGCGTTCGTGATGGTCTCATCCAAGGCGTCCTGAACTAACTGTTCACCTTGTACGGTGGTGAGCTTATGCGCAACGACGACTTCTGGACCGTCATTCGATGGTTCAGCATCGGTCAGTGTCTCGTTTTTCGTTTCCGGTGCGGGTTCTGTTGCCGGAATCACGTTCCAGTACTGGCTTTTCCCTTTCCGAGCGTACTGTTCAAGTTCAGTTGCAGCGCTCGCTGCGATACTGTGGTCCGAGTTCCGATCGCTTGCTGCTGTTATCGCTATGAGTGAACGCATGAGTGCTACGCACCCATATTGTGCACGACATGCCGAGCGGTGATTTGCGAGTTATACGGCTTGTGTACCGAGAATTGGAGTTCAATCATGATGTGGATTGGGTAGCCGAACCTTCTTATGGATTCCGACGGAATATCGTGTATGAGCAGTTCAACGCAAGGGTCTTCAGCGTCAACTCCGATTTCAGTCACGGAATCTGCAGTTGACCAGGCACTGCGCCTCATGGAACAAGAAGGAATGAATACAGACGTTGCAGGCGTCCGATTATTCGTTCAACAGGGCGGGTGTGCTGGTCTCTCTTACGGGATGCGATTTGAAAATGAACCAGAAGAAGAGGACGTCGTAATCGAAGAGGGAGGACTGCGTGTGTTCATCGATTCTGCTTCGTTGAATTACATCGAGGGAAGCGAGTTCGATTACGAAAGCGGTCTCCAAGCAGAAGGATTCAACGTCGAGAACCCCAACGTTGTCAGCGAGTGTGGATGCGGTGAATCGTTCCGGACGTAATCAGGAGTGTTACTCTTCGGCTGTTCCAGGACCGCTTGTTTTCGTTTCTAACTCGATGTAGACGTCAGGTCCATCAGGTTCGAGGCAGACGCGGCAGTCACCGCATTTGATGTTCCCATCTGTTTGGTCGAACGGACACCAGAGTCCGGCGTCATCTGGCATGTTTTCCGGGTCAGCAACGACGTTGTAGTTCCGATCTCCGAAGTCGCCTTTCGCGTTCGACTGGTTGACTGTGAAGTGGGTTGCATCGGTCCAATCCAACCAGGAACTTGCGGAGTACGTGTACACGTTCACGATGTCGTCGAGCTCACGAGCGATTTCGTTGACTCGGAGGACGTCGTGTTGTGTCCGGAAGTCACCGGCTTCAGAAAACCGGATGTCAGTAACCGGGGTTTCCTTACGGTTGTAGTGCCGACGGAAGGCTTTCGCCCACGTCTGACCGTCAAGATGGTCCCATATGATTTGCTGACGTCGACGGTAATCCTTGCATGGGAATTCTTCTTCGCTTTGGACAGCGTAGCATTCACCGGGCCCGACTTGACAGTAGTCGGAGTTCAGGTTGATACAGTCGCTTGCTGCTCCGGTGTTGAAGATAGCGACTGTGTCTTCGATTTTGGTGTTCCCGTAACTGATGTGGTCTCCAAGAATGTACGACCATTCTTTAATCGGGTCTATGGCGTATCGAGCGTCACGAATGCGTTGCCGTAACTCATCGATGTGATCGAGGTTATCGACATCGAACTCGTAGTTTTCGTTCGGGGCGATGAGTTGGTCGAGTTCATCGTCACTTGGTTTCTCGGCGTAGCTGCGTAAGCGATCTCGAATGTGCTCGAAACCGTTCGTGATATTCGTGATTTTTTATTGAATGGGCATGACTGGAAAGTGTTCAGGACACGGGTGAGGTTGTCAGTGCGAGGCTGTACGTGGGGAATGAAGCGTGTACTCAGGATCCTACCGCGCTTCACTGCTGTCAGGATCGTCGGTCATTGTGAACCGGTGTTTGTGGCGCGTGGCTGGTCACCGTTACACGTTCAGAATTGCTCTGATTAAACCGCGTGAGGGAGAAGGGGTCGGCGCAAACGACCGTTTCAGGAGTGCCGCAAAGGCCCGCGAGGATGGGGAGGGCGGTGCGTTGTCTTTGTAGATGCAAAGTATAGTGCGTGCGGTATCCCGGTAAATCTCCGGCGAGACGTTTCACACGCCGGTTTTAAAACGAAGTGAAGGGTTCTAAAATCGCAGGACGGGGCGTATAATTACTTGAAATGATGTTAAGGGACATTTGGTTATAAGCCGGTATCGATAGAAGGATTAACTACGCCCGACGGTCACGGAATACACTGTTGGGATTCCGAGGTTCACAACCAATGTCCACAAACACCGCCGCTGCTGATACGAAGCTCTCAGCGAAAGCAACGCGTCTTGCACAGTACCTCCGAAATGAAGTCTCTGATTCAAACGGTGAAATCTACGTGAAAGGAAAATTCATCTCCGATGATGTTGGTCTCTCATCGAAAGAAATCGGTGCGCTCATGCTGCAATTACAGGATGCAGTCTCCGGTCTGAGTATCGAGAAGTGGTCGTACTCATCCGCGACAACGTGGCGAGTTGCCAACGAAACGTGACCGGTGTCGTTTCAGACGGGAAGTTCACTATAGGACTTGGTTTCCTCGACGACCGTGATCTCGCTCACGACGTCGTCAGGAAGTAGTTCAACGATCGACGGAAGTCGTGGGAAATCAGCGGAGTAAACAACAATCACTGAATCAGCAGTGATGCTCTCTATCAGCAATTCCTCGTACGTTAGGTCATCGAGAACTGTTTCTTCGAGAGCAGCTGTTACTTTCCCATCAATTGTGACTTCACCACTCGCTCCGGAGAACCCGGACCGAGCGGGGAAGAAGACGGTTGCAGTCTCTTCATCGTCGATTTGGAAGTCGCTCACACCGAAGAGAACAATTTGCTTAGGGTCAGCGAGTTCAGTACCTGATTCGTCGGCTGTTTGTTGAAGGTTCAGTTTCATGGCTGGTAGTGATGTGTTATTCGATGTCTATCAAGTGGTCAATTCCGCTTCGGTACAGGTAGGAGTGACAGTCGCAACAATACACGTTGATCCGCGGTCCAGAGACGTAACCGCGTTCCGTATACGTCATTGACCCATCGTGCCCGACAGAGTAGATATTCTCTTCAATCTCAAGAATACTCAGTTCCGTCCCGTCACAGTACGGGCATGGCACTGGAGACTTTGGATTGAAGTCTTCCACGCATTGTGATTCGTCAGGGGTAGTTATCGAAACGATGTTTGCTGACTGGTACACGTCATCCGGGTCGCCAGTGTGCTCGTCATACCAGACATGCAGGTCGCGTGTCCCATTGCCGGTGTATTCTTCTTCCAGGTGAACAAAGTCAGTGATAGTTCCGCTACCGTTTTCGTGAACGATCGTGATGTCTGCGTTGATGTGAGGTTGAATCATTGGTTTAGAGTGTATCGTACGAGGTGAGGTGGAACAAGGCGGTATCGACGAGGACTGCGTCACAGGATGTGCAGGTCACACGCATCGGAGTACCGACCTCCACAGCAGTTTCCTGAACGAGACCAGTGTATTCTAACTGGTTAGTGCCGGTATCGTATTCGTATGTGTCGTTGCGAGCGCGAAGGACACGGATTTCTTCTCCGTGACAATTCGGGCACTGTTCGTCACCGCTCCAAGATTCAGTTTGGTCTTGGTCTACGACGGTGACTGCGTCTTCGGAGAAGATCTCGCGTGCGAGTGCAGTCAGATGCGCGAGTTGTTCGGCTTCATGCGGTGTTGTTGGAGTGATGTGCAGTGATTTCTCTGCGTCACGTTCGTTGCAGTTGCTGTTGGAAGGTCGTGTGTCTGGAGTCATGTGTTGTGTCCTGCTGTCTCGGTCCGGAGCAGGCACTACTGCAGATACCTGCCGCCGCACACCGGCTGTCTATCGTGGAATGACAGGTATTCGAACACGAGTGTTCGAATACCGAGGCACCTCATGGTTATGATTGGTGATCAGGGAATTAGAATGAAATGCATGCTCGCGGTGAGCATGCATTTCTTCCGTTTTCACTCGTGTTGGAGATACACCTGTCATTGATCAACCCGAGAATGAGTCTCTGCTAACCCATGGTACCGACTCGTCGGTACCATGGATACTGTAGTGCCTTTGATGACGGTGTGCGCGGCAGTGAAGAACTATGAGTCAACTGTCGAGCGCGGAATAGTCGGAGCAGTCAGTTATTGACGGTATCGGTTGTCCAGGCTTCTGAGAGTGTTTTCTGTGTCAAATCGTCATCAGAGTCCGGGTTCTCATTAGGTTCGACGTCCTCGGTGTCATAGTACGCATCCCATTGGTCGAGTGGAGTCCAGGTTCCACAACTGGTGCAGATCGCACGTTCTTCTTTTGCAGCAACGAGACAGTCACACTTCGGGCACTCCCCGATTATCTTGATGCTTGTTGCATCAAACGCTGGCGTTGCTGTTCGCTCTTCTGGATATGTGTCCGTTGGGTCGACGTTGACGTCCGTGATCCCTGACCCGTACAGGTTACGAGCGGTCGTGCTCGCTAAAAGCCCGTGTTGTGCAGCTGTAATGCTGGTAACGGGGACCTGTTCGTTTTCAGGTAGGGTAAGAACCGGGATTGAAGATTTATCATTGGTTGCTTGGACAACGAACGTGTTCCGATCGTCGTCAAGCAACGTTATTTCCGTCACAGCACCCCCATCAGCGTTCGGCCGGATATGAGAGACAGTCAGGTCAGTGTATTCACCGTTGAGCGTAACGTCTACGTCCGCAGTAAGCGAATGAGCGAGTTCCCACCGTTCATGTTCCGATTGATTCCCTGTTTCGTCCGAAGACGTTCGGTCTGAGCTCATTTAGATGAGGTCACCGTATCTACTTCTTGATAAACAGACCCCGTATATATATTTGCTCCCGGATTCCACCGGTAATCGTCAAGGAATCACTGTGAAAATACGTAATCGGTTACGCGATTCGTGTCCGAGATTCCCGTTGTTCTCCCTGTGTTATTGACGCAACGTTTGTCGGAAGCGGTGATGTCACACTTGTAACGATCTTGTAGTGAGTGTCGTCGTAATCGTGTTTTTCTCTGGCTCGACTTTCGGCTGATTTCTCCGTTGGAGCGACGATAACGTATTCAAAACAAGCACCTTCAAGGGGGGTAGAACCCCGGTGCTCAACCAGAACGAGCCACTCCCGTGCTTGAGAATGCATAGAATCAGTTTGAACCTGAGTACCTATAAGTATTCACTTCAGCATAATCTGGCGACAGGCCTGCAGTCCCAAGGTTACAGTGCGTCAAATCACCGATTTCGGCTATTCCAAGGAGTCGACTTGACCTGGTGAAGACTTACGGTTCCAAATGCGCTCTTCATACGCGTTATCATAAATTTGCTCCAGCGAGTTCCGTTTATGAATCTGCGATTCAACGTCAGGCGGATGTGTCCCGACGACGTAATCATCAGTGTTCAACACGTCCTCAGAGAACGGTAGCACTTGCACGATCGGGGTTGATTCACTCAGTGTCACGTCGCCTTTCGTAGCCAGAGGAATATCGAGTTTTTTTGGAGAATCCGTACTCGTTAGGACTTGTGGTGTCACTGGTCCATTTGGACGATACGCTGGATTTGTCACCAGTAGAACGTACCCTTCTGGAATTGTGACGTGCCATAAACTATCGACAACCCCAATCCACAATGATTGTAAGGGCGAGTCGTTTTCAGTTACGAATTCCTCTCCTGACGCAACTATCGAATCGTTGGATTCGCTGTCCTTGGTTATTGCAATCGTTTCAGGCGGATACAGGTACCACCCGTGAGTTACGGCATCTGTTGTTCGCTTATCCTTCTTTGCGCTTTCAGCGTGGTTCTGCGGCACGGTCTGCTGCTGAAGTAGCCGTGGGAACTGGTGAGCTGCAGTCACTGGATCGGGCGCTCGATCAGTATCTTCGGCCCGGCACAGAAATTCGACTGTAGGTGACTCGTTACGTGTCATTATCATTGATCACTGCGTATTGGAGTAAGGCATCACGCTGTAACGGGATGGCTTGTGTAATCGCTGCACCACGAGATAACGTGGCTTCATCTGACCGCTCGGTGAATTTCCCGGGGATATTCACCTCTCCTTGATACCAATCAGCATCAACAATACCGGAGAACGACCGGTGGTCACGTTGGAAGTGGTTGATAGGAGAGCTGTAGAAATTCGAGTACCCGTGCTCCATCACAACACTCCATTGTGAGAACACGTTCAAAATCTCCATCGGAGAAAACCGATGAGCATCACCGATTTTCTCCGGAACGTGCTGATGGAACGAGTTCTCTCCCTCGTTTTCAGCATGGAATGCATCGAATCCGTTCTCGGGATCCCGTGAGATATGCAGTGGTCGGTCTAACTCAACAATGTACCCGAGTTCCATCGCATCCATCGCCCATTTTGCAGTCGGATGAGTTTCCGTTCCAAGCCCAAGGTCACGCAGTGCTTCACCGTACCCGTCCGGAATATGTGTTTCAGCTGGTTTGGGTTTCGGAACTGCCTCATTGAATTTCTCCCGACAGTAAAACACGTGCTTGGCGTCATCTGGAAGGAATGGTCGGTCCTCCTCAACCAAGTCAGGACGATCGTCGACAGTAGCTTGTGAATCAGCATCCATCGATACGTGGTCCTGGAATGCATCGTATGAGGTGAAGTTCCGCCCTCCAGGTTTCGGTGTCCAGAGTTCATTCCGATAAAACCCGACGCGAACATCGTTGAACCGCTCGAAGTGGTGTTTGATCTTACCCATCTTCGAGTCAGGTGAGTAGCTATCAATAACCGGGTCATCGAGTAACGTTGAACGTTTAATCGGAATGATCTGCGCGATCGGGTCGCCTTCTTCAATCATCACTGGTGTTCGTTCGACCAGGATCGGGAGTTCAAACACACCGGTTTCTGTGTCTGTCTCTGCAAATAGCCCGAGTGAGGTGAAGCGTTCCTCAGACCGGTTAATCGGCGGAACAACAAGCGCACTGTACCCGTCGGGTGTCTGAATTTCCCACTGCGTGTTAATCACAGCGTTTGGAAGTAGAAATGCTGAATTCCCTTCCCTGTCAGGCTGATCTACCGGGAAGGTAGTGACGACGTTGTCGCTGTCAGTTTCTGTTGACGGGACGGACGCGTGGACTCTGTCGTCATCCGGGTGATTGGTGAATTCAATATCGGTTGGGGCTTTGAGTAGCCACCCTGATTTCAGCGCATCACCAAACGGCATGCACATCTTCACTGTCGATTTTTTGTGGTGTCCAGATAAGGCATCGGTAGAGCTTGAGAGCATCTGATACCATGCCGGTAGGGATTTGTTCGCTGGTTCTGGCGGTGGGTGTGTTCCGACTGCATCTGTTGTTGCTGTGAACGTCAGATGCGCGGGATCGGTGGTAGTGTCAGTCATTGTATTCTCGTACTCGATTTACCCGTATATAATCTGTTTTCTCTACTCATCGGTGTCAGTGAGTATCCCTGTGCGAGCGGAAATATCGTAATCTGTGCGTTTGAATGGGTACACGTGAAGGAGGGGAGTCCCGGAGTCCATTGTGAAATCGCTTTCTAATGGAATGATGGGGACATCGATCTCCATCGGGAATTCATCTGCATCAACGACCCCTGGAATGATTGAAAACCGGCTATCAGTGAAGTTTGCAGGTGACGTGTAAAACACGGAGTACCCGTCAGGAACATCGATAAACCACCGTGTTCTGACGCTAAAAATCGTGTCTGAGGTGTGCAAGGAGCGGTCTTCAACGTAGTTTTTGACGAACCCGGTGTTCTCAAAGCATTTCCCAACGAGAGGAACTGGTGGAGTCGAGCCGGGTTTATGCACGACAATATCGATTGGTAACGGGATGATCCATCCGGTGTATAGTGCAGTTTCGGCAGCGTCAGTAACTGCGTGGGTCTTGTTTTGGTTTGACGGTGTTTTCTGATACGGGTAATTCAGCAAGCCAGAGTTTTTGTATTCTGAGGCGTGTCGCGGCTCAGGTAATCGGCGGTCTGAGGAAGCACAGTAAAATTTGAGCGTCCCATCACTTGCTGCGGGTGATAGTTCATCGTGCTCAATTTGTTTGATGAGCTCCTTCAGATGCATATACTACTGTTCACGTTACGGGTGTTCAAAATACCTTGCAAATACGCGTGGAGTTGTTCTCCTGCTTGTGGTCAGTATTCTGGCTCGTTCATGTCTGGCTCGACGTCGTGAAGGACAACATTACAATCCTCACATTCAACAGCGATATTGTCGATCCTGGAGTTCGGGCCGTACGCGGCAACTACGAGTGAGTGGTTGATGTGCTGTTCAAGCTGGTCGAAAACGATGTCGTTGTACAGTACCATGAGTAGTTCTGTGCCGTGCCAAGCAGGTGCCTGACAGGCACTACCATGCCTCCTGTCGGGGAGTGACTCTTGTAAGTGAATAGGGGTCAACCGAGACCAGTGATGGTCTCGGTGACTTTGCAGTGAACGGTGTCATGGAACGGTTCACTGAGAACGCAGGTTTATATTCATTCACCCTTATCTCGATGTACCAGATGTTTGAACGCCAGTCATGGGTAGAGAAGGCCATCCCATCTCATATCTACCAAACGTACATCGGAGACACGTATACGCGGTTGGTCCTCAGTATTATCTTCGCATGGGGGTTTTTCGATACCGTCACGACATTCATTGCGATCGCGGCGTACGGTACGATGAAGTACGAATTGAACCCGATCACGGCGTGGATGCTGAGCGTTCACCCAATGATGCTCGTTGTGGGGAAATTCGTTGCAGTGTCCGCTGTTGGGTTCCTTGCTTTGTATGGCCAAGGATCGATCAAAGAAGTGTACGGTTGGAAATCCTATTTCCGTGGAATTGTCGTTATCGGCGTGTTGGTCGGAGTGATGAATCTCTATGCTGCAATGACCGCAGCGACCGGGTTTGACCCGATTTTCTCGTAATGCAAATACAGTGCACCGAGGGCGGGATTTTATATCTATTCGGGTTCAACGGTTCACTACGTAATCGATAGAGGGTTGCCAGTGAAAGACAGAATCTCACTTCACGTTTCTGTACTCGCTACATGGGTTGTTGGAGTCATGCATGTATTTGACTTCACCGGCCCGCTTAGCAACGTCGTTTTCGCTGGAATCCTCGGTGATGCCATCGATTGGGTCACCGATCAGGTCCCATGGCCACCATTCGACCTTTTCGCAATCCTCCAAAACGTTCTTGAGTGGATCATGAACGTCCTGATCACAGGGCTTCTTGATGCAATTGGGTACTTTTTCATCATCGGGTTAGAGTACTTCCTCTTCTACGAAAACCCACGGAACATTGACGCGTTAAACGAGTACTGGATGGACTCTCTCGTCCTGTACGTCTTCATTGTTTTCGTTATGATGTTCGCGTACTACGTCATGCTGATGCTGTTAGCGGACACCGAAGAGGCAGATATCCAACGGATTGTTCAACGCCTTATCGTTTCTGCGATATTCTTAGTGATCTCCCGAGAACTCTTTGGGTTTTTCGTCGCATTCACAAACATCTTCGCGCTTGGTATCCTCCCGGAGGACTATAGTTTCTACATCGCAGTTGACCTCCTTGAAGCAATAGTGAGTGGCGGTGGCGTCACGATCGTCGCATTATGCCTGGCGATTTTCGGAGGTGTTTCGGTTCTCGTCTCCGGTGCCATCTTTTTCGTCGCACTGGCAATGCGGATGCTCATCATTTACGTCATCTACGCAATGATGCCGGTTATCCTCGGTCTATGGGTCGTCGACGTAGGACCAGGCAAGTACGGGAAGTTCTTCGCAGATTTCCTCATCAAAATCGCTGTAGTAATGATGATCCTCGGAATCATCATTGCCGGGATGCTCGCAGTCGGTGCAGCGTTCGGGCTCTCCGAGGATCAGACTGATATCGAGATGGCTTCTGACTACCAGGGCGGCGACAGCGGTACAACTATCCTTTCAACTGATCCAGACGGTCCACGAACAACACTCAGTACAGACGCTGGTCGCGGCGGGGAACTCGATAGTGAATCCAGTAACGTCCTGTTCAGGATGTTCATGTTCATAGCGACAATTTGGGTAATCATAGCGACGATCACCAGTCTGTTCGGCATGGTACTGTCAGCTGGTTCAGCAAGTGCTGGTGGTGCTGGTGGATTCACTGGTTCACAAAGAGGCCGTGGTCGAGCCGGTGGTGGAGGAGGAGGTGCCGCTACTGGAGCTGCTGGCGGAGGTGCTGGCGGTGCATGGGCCGCACAGAACCAAGGAACTACCAGAGGATCGATGCACGCGTACGAAATGCAGGATGGTCGGCAAGTCCTAGCAAATCCTGCTGGCGGCGGTGTTGCCGTGAACCCTGACCAAGGTGAATGGGATTCGTTCGGTCCAGAAGACAACCCGCTCGCATCTGAAGATGCTGCGCCGAACCCATTCAATACGACACCCGCGACGAGTGATCCGACGACACTTGGACATAAAGCGAGTCATATCGGCGACAAGGGACGTGACACGTTCGATGGTGTCGCGGACTATGTTGGTGGTGAAGGAACTGGTGAGTCCATCCGTCAAACTACCGACGAAGCTCTTGATAGTATCGAGCATGGAGCCGCTGCAGCTGCCGGGAAAATCCCTGGTTCTGGTCTTGCTTCCAAGGCCGCCAATGTCGCAAAGCGCGGCGGGAAAGCCTACGGTAGCGTGTTCATGACGGACGGAGCGATGGCGTCAATTGGTGAGATGGGTCGTATCGCACGCGAATCACCGATCGGGCATCCAGATAAGCAACAGCCGTGGAATCAAGGTGGAGACGGAGCGTCCGGGGAAAGTGCAGTACCAGAGAATGGACCGGAATTCGCAACTGGTGCTGAAGCGTTCAATATCGGAGATAACGTTGCAGATGGTGATACGGTTAACGCAGAGTCTGATGCAAGTGTTGGTGGTGGCGATGGTAGTGGTGGTGACACGGGTACTTACAGCGGTGATGTTGAACGGACAGGTGAAAGTGAGGCTCCAGAAGACGCGCTTCACGGGTCCGCGGGGAAGGATGCCGATCAGAGTGAAAACGAGGGTGTTGAAGAGCGTAAAGCCGAGGATACATCGATGAGCTCCGACGAGATGGCAGAAGAACTCGACGGGCCAGATGATGAACTCATGGAGAAATACGGTTACGGACCAACAGGGTCAGAATCCGACGCATCTGTGGAAGATGACTTCGAGGTGAATGCCACTGCTGGTGTGAGTAGTAACATCGATGAGAGTTAGAGTGGGGATGTCGTCACGGAAACTGGCACACTCAACGACCACGAGTACAACGCGGCTGGCGCGGGAATCGAACTGGAAGAGGATTGGGTTCAGTCGCCGCTCGATGGCGCAGCTGCGCAAGAGGTTGGTGGAGTTGACGAGTACACGGAAGCTGTGCAGAATGCGTCAGTGGATGAGAAAGCCGACGTGATGAAACACGAGTTCGGCGATGATATTGAAGTCACATCACGGGCTCGTGTCCGTGCGGAAGATAACGATACTGTCGGGGCATTAGAAGTTGTTGACCGAACGAGCGATCAGCGGTTCACCAGTAACGGGACTACGGATATCTCTAACAACATCAGTGGAGACTCGAACAAAGTGACGGTGAAAGGCGCGAAATATAACCAGAGCGTTGACTCTGCCGACAAGATCGCGTTGACAGATGATACGGTTGTCGAAAGCGCCAGCGCTGATGCGAACGGCGAGTTCAAATACGGTGAAACTGTCGAGCATCATTCCGAGGCAGGGATGTCTGACACGGCTCAGAGCGCAACAGAGGATGTTTCCGTCCCGGAAAGCCGCGATGATGTCGTTGTCAGTACTAACGGAGATGTTCCAGAGGTCAGCAAGAAGAAAGTCGATGCGTTCATCGATAAGCACAAAGATGAACTGTCCGAGATCTCCAATCGGAGCAGGTTACAGGATAAAATCGAGAAGGAGATGGGCTTAGACGGTCTTGATGACCAGGGTGTCGTTTACGCTGTCCAGGACCGATACATAGAGACTCAAGGTCAAAGCGGTATCCAAGGTGCGGATTCATCGAAGTACTCGTGGGATGATACGGTTGAGCATCACTCTGGTGCTGGCGTTGATGCAGAGACCGCTCAAGGGCCAAGCGAGGAATGGGACGGTGACATAGACGGTGTAGGCGAGGTTGCTGACGCATCGGATGTCACTGATCTTCAGGCAGCGATGGATCCAACTGGTGAATTCTCCAGTAAAGAGTTCAGCATCCTCTCGGACGCCGAGCAGGAGAAGTTCATGAACCAGTTAGAGGAGAAATACGGGGCAGAAGCTGTGGAAAGCATCCAGAGATCCGTGGAGCTCCGAAAGGACGAAGTGAGCGGTGGTCTGTCCGAGCTCCAGGAATACGCTAACAGAGCAAACAACGAGGAGCTCCCGGTTCGAGACAAACAATCTGCGGTCTCTCTGACGGGCCCGATGGGAGAGGACATGGTAACAGAAGAAGAAGTGGCTGCATTCAAGGAGATGCAGGAACTGTCACAGGAGTTCCTCCGAGAAAATTACGCGAACGCAGACGGGAAAGTCGAAATGTACCGTGGGCTCGGTAGCCGTGACGCAGATATCGTTCGCCAGACATTCGATGACCCAACTGCTGACGGGTACGAATGGCCGGATGAGCACCGGTCGAAAGGATATACGTTGGACCGAGAAGTGGCTGAATTCCACAACAGCGGTGGAGGCATAGTCACAGAACAGGTTCCTGTCGAGGATGTTGACCTTGCCATGGACCATGTCAGTGGGAACTCAGACTCGGCACTCACTGGTGAGCAAGAGGTACTCGCCAAAACAGACTCGCAAATCAACGGTGAAGGAGTCGAGATGCGGGGAATCTACCCGGTGAAAGATGGGTCCGGTGGAGTCACCGCAAGCGACGAGGTCTCCGGGCCTGCCCAAGAGACAGTTCAAAAAATCGATTCTGGTGAACTGTCTGCAATGAGCGATGAGGAGCACGAAACCATCATGGCGGGTATCAGCACAATGCGTCAGAATATGGAAGGTGGCCTCTCCACACAGGAAGGCGTGAATCGGGTCGAGAAGTGGAAGCGCCACGCGAAGGAGAACTTCCCGGAAGACTACGATTACGTCGTTGAAGATGCCAACCAGGTCATCGATAACTCCGAATTCGACCCGACCCTCTAGACGGGTTTCACGGAGTTATCGTAACTTAAGTATCTTGAATCGTCGAGACGTAACTTCGCCACATCTTCTCTTCCGGGAACGTTCCAACCCCATTTTCAAGCTCATGGATGTGTGTGGCAAGTGTCCGGATCCCTGTTGTTGACGTTTGGTGGAGAAGGTTCAGATCAACGCTACTGTTTTCATTCCGATCAAACGTGGGTTCTAGTCCAAACCGAGCTCCAGCAACTGCGCCGGCGATCGCTCCGACAGTGTCTGTATCCTGTCCAAGATTGACCGCGTTCGTGACGGCTTCGAAGAACGATGAACTCGTAAGCCCGTAGTACAGCGCTGCTTCCAGCGTGTCGGTTAGATCACCGTACCCGGAGAGTTCGTTCTCACGCGTTTCGGTGATTGAGGAGAGTCGTGAAATGAGTGACTCGGGTGCATCATCGCGGACTTCATCTAACGCGCGTTCAAGCGGGTTTTCCGTGTACGTCAGGATGTTCGCAAGAGTCAGATTCAGGATAGCAGCACCGTACGCACATCGTGGATGAGCGTGCGTGATTATCGAGGACTCACGGCTGTACTGAATGAGTTTCTCCGTCTCATACGGGTACGCGATAGCAAGCGGGGCACATCGCATGATACTCCCGTTCGTTGCCCTGTCGTCAGGTAATTTCGACTGCGTTGCACGGCCGGCTTCCTCCCAACTCATGTTCGTAGCGAGGTTTTCCATCGACTGTGACGTCGTCCGACCAATGTCGAACGGCGCAGATTTGTACCAATCAACGAATTGCTTGCTCACATCTTCCGGGTCCCATTCGCCTTGATTGGCGAGTGATGCAGCGATGCAGAGTGCTTGTTCGGTATCGTCCGTGACGGTACCAGCTGGCTGTCCGTGTGTACCGTCAGCAATGAATTCATCAAGGAATCCGTGCTCTGTTTTGATTTCATCACTGGACATGAATTCAACAGGGCGGCCAAGGGCATCACCGATCGCTAGGCCAGCCAGAATCCCCCGTGAGCGTTCCAACGGTGTTGTCCCAAGGCTCTGAAGGTTGAACGATGGTGTGGACCTGGATTTTGAGATTTCATCGATCCAGCCTTGTCGAATGAATTGTGCTTCGAGAACCGCTTCTCTATGGGTCTGCGTGTTCCAGTAGTCCTGGTCTTTCTTTGGGAGATCAGGAACTTCTGCGTTGTAGTATGTTTCAAGAAGGGTCTTATCGGATTGGTCGGGTCGAGTACTGTCGTAATCGTCGAAGAACCCGTGGTAACGCGGGCGTCTCTCTGAACTGTACGTGACGCCGTAGAGTTGGTATTGATCCCAACTCTGGTCGTCATCGTTTGAGTGGTCTACAGGTTTCATTGTTTGAGTTATTGTGGGTTGAAGGGATAATGATTTGGTAAACTGGCGAGTGGGGAGTTATCTGTGGGTATCCTCTGTTCTGTACGGGAACCCGTTCACGGTAATTGGATGTGATTTCGTTGCAGGTGTCCATAAATCGAGTGACGGAGGTGTGATGATGTGAGAGAATGCGGGGTTTATCGTCGTTCAGAGCGAAGGAGTATCGTGAATGACTCGCCATCAGAGATAACGTTTGTTACATCTGAAGTTGTGGCTAATGCTTTGGATGTCCCAATTGATGAACTTCCGCCAATACGAGAATCAGTGGATACTGAAGCTCTCGCTAACGTTTTCCATTCTTCGTCACAGGATCAGGGAGCGGCTACCATCGTATCGTTTTCATATGCAGGGACACGCGTTAGTATTGTTGAAGACGGAACCGTATTCGTTCGTCCACTCAACCAGTAATACCGATAGACACCAAGTGTATCGTTATTCAGTACAGGTTTGGTTCCGCGGACCTATTTGAAATGGAGAGTTCTTCCTGGTCATCCAGGTACCCGCGAGTCATGATGAGTTGTGAGT
>Ga0306867_1000408_pt1 | contig 24799 bp, 22 predicted proteins | sample AntRauTorckE6831_FD_190432 | JGI IMG/M metagenome (GOLD analysis project Ga0306867, IMG submission 190432) | Saline lake microbial communities from Rauer Islands, Antarctica - Metagenome Torckler E6 #831 (v2) (version 2) | ecosystem: Environmental > Aquatic > Non-marine Saline and Alkaline >...
ACCCCAGCGTCAGATCCGAAAAGGTGATGAATCCGAAGAGCTTTCCTTCCTCAGACCGAAGTACCTTCCCGCAGCCTGCACCGGTTCCAGCGTTGCAGAAGCTCTCCACGGTACGATATGTGATACCTAGATCTTTGGCGAACAGGAGATAGCCGGTCAATAATCCGGCAATTACTGTAACTACCAATAATAAGAGAGCCCACGAAAACGCTTGCAACAATGTAATAGCTAATAATCCAACCGCTGCTAAAATCAAAGTAATTGACGCAACTCTAAATCGTTTTTCTTCCTTCAGTGCGTTTGAGTTCTCCTTGTCTGCAATTCTTTTCGTGGGCTCTGCTTTCAATAGCACGCCGCTCCAGTTTTTCAACTTATCAGCTAAAGCGTCCAGCTCGCCTGACTCATACACCGGAAGCAATGATCCGCCCTTCTCTTCGAGATGAAGCAGAACCGGGAGCGGAATTTGATTAGGTTGTTTCTTATCTGCCCGGACAACAGTGTGTGTGAGATGCCAAGCTGCTGCAAGGTATCAGACACAGCTAAAATCGATGGATAATCGGGATGAGACGCAATCCGTTTTTTACAGAATTTCTCTGATATCGGAATGTTTAACGTTGATAAATAGTTCGATACAGCTTTTTCCATTTTTCTATGCTTGAGTCACTATCATGTTGTATTTGTAAACAATAGAAAAAATTTATCTATTCTCTTCCCTCATTATTTTGGGGGGTTGAGTGCGATCCGTTGCCGCGATGTTTAAGGTTGGTCAACCACCGGCGAAGGGTACCCCTGCCTCTTACACTTAACTTTTTTCCAATTCTGGTGATATGATTTTCAACCGTTTTTTCGATGATATCGAGCGCATCGGCAATCTCTTTATTGGATAGCCCTTCCAAGAGTCTGTACAGAATCTCACTTTCTCTGCTGCTCAATATTCGGTAAGCTTCCCCTATAGATGAGATACCTGTTTGTTTGTTTGTTTCCTTGGGCACCTGATCGTTCTGATGATTCCTTGTCATACTGGCTCATGATGAATGGATCGTTTTGATGATTGAATGGACAGTCTTTATAAATCAAGACTAACAGAGTGATATTCTGTTACTTTATTTTCTGATTATTAAAGAATATTAATAATGTGAGTTCAAACGTATAACAGCGTTGGTTTCTGCTACAGTCATTTAATTAATGATCATAGATGAAATGAAAGGTTCAGATTTTTTATATCAGAAAATTAAATCCTTGACTGCTTAGTAAATACTTTTTTAGCAATTTGTACTCGATAAATTTTGATCAAATCAAACATAAATAGACTAACTGACAGCTTATGTCTCAAATGACTTTACTAATAATTTTTGTAATTCTAAAGAACTTCCAGGAATAAAATGAGTTCTCTGGAATTATCAATCTATATCCCTCTCATTCTTAAAGACTAACCTGCCGTTTCTCTAAATAACCTTCTTTTTTTCACTGCTAAGCTGCTGAAAACTGCTAAAGAGTAGACAAAATGGGCTTATTACTCTGTAAGAAGCGATTAATGGCTAAGCAGTTTATTTAACAAAGTGCTAAGAAGTGCTAAAACCTGCTAAGAATTTCAGCAGTGATTAGCACCACTTAGCAGGGTTTAGCAGTCAATATTTTTTAAGGAATAGATGTTTTTGATAGTGTATGTATGGTTTTAGTAGACTTTTTAGCAGTTAGCAGTGGTTTGTCTGTTTTTATGTTTCGTTTTTTTCAAGTTCGGTAAAGCGCATAGATAAACATCCCCCCGCCCCCCTTTGTTAAGGGGGAGTTTTATCTGTTTTATCTAAAAAGTTAACCGTTGGACTCTGTTTTTTTTGTACTCTCTGGCTTTTTCGATGAGTTCTTCCATCATTCCTTTAGATAAAAGTTCATCTACATTGAGGATGTAACATCGCACATTGCCTTCTTTTTTGGCTCCCATAGACTTAGTAAGGAGCATTTGCACGCTTTTATCTAAAAAATAGCTGCTGTTCTGAAGGTGCGACTCTAAAACAGTTAATGACATCTCGGATGTAATGGAGGCGCGGATATCTTGCAGTGAACTCCAGACCCGTTTTAGATGAACGGCCAGTACCGGCCCGCGGTAAATCACCTCGCCGTTGTGGTCGCGGACCTCTTCGAACTCTTTAATCCGAAAGTGCCGGTGATCGAGGGTAAAGTATTTACCAGGTGGCTCGGAGGCAGGATCGAATCGCTGGGTGGCATAGTGCTCCATGCTCTGAAACAACTCGTGAATCGGGTTGTGTTCGCTGTGCAAGGATTGCTCTTTTCGAATCGCGTTGCAAATTTCGTTTCTAAAGGCCTCAAAATTGTCAAACCATAAAGAGAGTCCAGGTAAAAGCTGCTCTACTGACCGGACACCGGCCAGGATAATCGCCCAGTTGTTTACCGTCCGTCCTTCAAATCCCTGATTGCTTAAATATTTCTGGTTTTGTTTGAGTGACGCGAAGAACGTGTGACGGACATCCTGATAGTTTTCCAGGATCAGTGCCAGAAACTCAGAGAATCGGTCGGTGTAGTCAGAGACATCGCTGACCCGCTGCAGCTCGCCTTTCTTTAAAAACTTGTTGAAGTTGAGGATGACCAACCGGCTCAGCACCGCCGGATCGGTTGGCTTGTCATTTCCGGTCATCACCACACACGCCTTCATGGGTGTTTCAATGGTTTGATGGTCGGTGCTCTTTTTGGCCATCGCGGTTCCGATACGGTGGTACCAGTTCAGGATGTTGCTGGTCATGTCCGGCCTGGGAGTTGGTCTCATGGTTTCGATAATCATCCAGAAAGAATGGGAATGAGCGTGGAAGCGTCATTCGCCGGATAACACTCTTGACCGTATTCTGTTTGGATACCGACTGCCGGTTTCCGTTCTGGTAGCCAAACAGCGCCATCAGCCAGTCCATGCTGGTGCTTTTCCCGGTTCCGCGTTCGCCAAACTTAAAGAGAATGGGAAAGCCATCGAGCTTTTGAATGATCTCCCGGCTAAAGACACATCCCACCGCATATCCCAGGCTGGTTCGCACATTTAATGAGCCGTTAAACTGCTCCCACAGAAGAAACTTCTCAGTTAACAGCTCCCGAGTATCTTTCTTTACTGTAGACAGCACCGGTGGCATCACCTGTTCACTCCCGCTTGGGCAGACCAGGAGTTTATTCTTGGTTTGAATGCGCAGTTTATCATCGGCGGGAAGAAACTGCCCTTCAGTCACGCTGTACAATCCGTTTTCAAAGAGGAACTCACCGGGGCGGTATTCACCCCAGGAGTTCAGATCTCGCAGCGTGGGATATGTCTGCTCGTTGATCAGAAAGGCATGAAACATATCGAAGTGTTGGATATGGCTGATGAACTTGATAAACCCTTTGGAGACCAGGAAACTGGAAAAGCGGGTTTTAGTCGTCAGCTCTTCGTGGGTCACTTCGGTGATCACCTGCTTTCCACGTTTATCATTTAATTCCAGTTTATACCGCACCTCTTTGTCGTCGGCCATTCGCCCCTGCTGCTCGGTTACATACTCGATCGCTTCCAGCACCTGGACTTCACAGTCCACAATTTTAGTCAGGGACGCCAGGTAATCCTCGTGGTTACCGGGAATCTCACTCTTCTTTTTAAACGGATGATAATAACAGCCGCCGGACATATTCACAATAGAAGCAGGTATAAAGGATTTCTCTTCATCCGGCAAAAACCGCTCCCTGGTCGACTCAAGATTTTCCTGAAGCTGGGCGGGGAGATCCAACTCCCCGGCCAGCTGTTTTAGGATTGTTTTTAATGGTGGTCGCTTCGTGTTCTTTCCTTTTCGAAAGGCTTTGGGAATCCACCCCGCCTGCTTGGCCAGATCGTAGATGGTCTCATTCAGGTAATCATCCAGCGTATGCAATTGATAGGGCGTCAGGCCCAGCCCATCCCAAAACTCATCAAACTTTGAAGGAGGTGTGATCTTTAGCTTGTGATACCACTCAATGGCCAGCTCCCTACCCTGCTCCGGGTAGATGGTTTTTAACACCTTGCAGATGACCGATGGATCTACATTGTCTGGCAGATAATAGATCGCTTCTTTCAGATTATCGTTATGATGTTCTGCTGATACATTTGGGGTTTTCGACTGTACTTCCAGTTCCATGCTGTTGTGTCCGTTATCTCTATGAGTTTGGTTCATGTTAATGACAGATATAGTTAAAGGTGCCGCCCATCCACTCCGACCGTAGCATGTCCCAGTGGTAGACAAACGTGCCGGAAATTTCCTGGTACTCAACAATCTCCTCGGTCCGAAGCACTTTCAGATCTTCGTCAGAAAGACCAAACAGACGTTTGACCATATGATGAGGGACCATCACAATGATGGAGGAATCAATCAGAGGTTTGATTAGGTTCAGATCCGCCTCTGTTGCAGAAGCGCCTTTACGTCCCCTCATCCTGTCAATCATAAGCCTGGAGAGGATATTCAATCCGCTTTCCTGCTTGATTTGGCGGGCTGTTAGTCCCAGCTCATCACTATTGACGATGATGATGCGGGGAATGGATGCCTGGATGGGGTGCATCCAGGCGTTGATGTCGGTTCCATGCGGAGTTAGAACTTGCTCAATATTCATCATCGTTACCTCTGCGAAATAAGCGTGCTTTGGTTTTATGATTTCGAAGAAAGGTTTCGATGTCGTCGATATCATAACGAATCGTACGCCCGTTTTGGGCGTAGGGAAGCTGTTCGCTGTCGCGCAAATATTGGATGTGGCGGCGGCTGCACTGGAGAAGCTCCATGACCTCATCGGTGGTCAGCCATTTTTTGCGGGTTCCTTTACGAATAGCTCGAGGAAGAGCTTCGGCGATGTTCTTTTTTACACATCGCGCGATGATCTCTTCCAGTTCTTCTTTGGTTGGTATGTATGCGTGCATTGATTTACAATTTTAATTGCGGTTGTTGTTGAATCCGCAACAAAGGTCTGCAACCAACTGCACCTAAAACAGATCAACAAGGGGCAACTGCCCCCTGTTGATCCTCATTGACCCTACCTATTTTTGCAAAAACCCCAATTTTCGCCGGTGATTTTTTATCGTTGTCTCAGAGGGAGTCTGCCCGACTATATTGGAGTGTCTCTTCCTTAGCTCCGCATCAATTGCCGTTAGGTATGGTGAGCCATCGTGACGCTGATAGTCAGGATCTTCACAGAGTTCCAGGAACCACGACTTTGTATCATCCAATGAGTATGGAGAGTCACTTTTCGTCTGCAATACTGGATTTACTGTCTCCTGAGTTTTGTTTAACTCCTGGATTTTATCGTCAACCATCTTTTCAAACATTTTGAGCTCCAGGAAATCGGCCAGGTCACGATCAAATAGATCCCCATGCTTTTTGAGGCCTATTTCAACGGCACGTTTAAGCAACATAGGGTTTATTTTTAAATCGCTCCCATTATCGGCCAAGAATCTTACAAACTGCTCTTTGGTAATGCTGGCCAAATGTGCATTATTCTGGTTTGATTGTTCGATCGCTTCATACATGCACCCAGTGAATACATGAAGAACATCTGTATCAGCCTTTCTGAGCGTATTCTTTATAAAAGCTTTCAAATCTTCATGAAGCTGCTTTAACTTCACCGAATCATAACCATCAGTGATCGTTTCAAGCGCTGAAATTTTGTCCAGTGTGGTAAGTTTACCATCTCGTATGTCAATAAATAATTCTTTAGCCCTCATCTCAAAATACCTTCTTCATCGCTTTATCTGCCAGTTCTTCATCCAGACCTTTCAGATATTTTTGAGTAGTTTCAAGTTTTGAATGCCGAAGTGTTTGCATCAGCTCGTACAGGTCTAACCCGGATTCGACAGCATGCTGAGCAAAAGAGTGTCGGGACACATGGAAAGATACTTTTTCTGTGATTTTAGGAGCTGCTAATTCTTTCTTTTCCACCTTCTCGTTCAGAATCTCGACTAACTTTTTAAGATTCCTATTGGTCAGAACATTTTTGGAACTGATTTGTCGGCGCAATTCAATTGGATCAGAATAGTCATTGTCACAATCTAAAAACGGGAAAATAAAATCCTCACTTTCTCCCGAGTATCGTGACAGAATTTCTCGTTGATGGTCGTTAAGCTGTGTACTGAACCCCTTATCATTTTTATTCATCGTATACGTAAGCCGGTCGTTGGCAATATTTGACCACTTCAGGCAACAGATATCCCCAAACCGGATTGCCTCCACTATAGAAGCTGAACAGAAAGGCATTTCGGGCATTCCAGAGCCAGGAATCCACATCGAGCGTCAGAGCTTCTATACCCCGAATTTGTTCGATAGAAAGCTTGGTTTTGCTGGCCGCCTTTTTCCGTTTGACTCCCTCAAAATACAGAAAGGGATCATTCGACATAAGATTAGACTTTAACGCCATGCGGATAACTTTCCGAATCGCACCAAAATTCTTACGGATGGTATTCGGGCCATTTTTATATTCCGTGATCAAATATCGTTCAAACTTCTCCAAATAGGCCATATCGATATTCTTCAGAGGCAGAACCCGTTCGCCTTCAAACGATTCCAATTTACCGAACGCCACCTTTGTATTCTTGTATGGATAGTGCTTTCCGGCTTTTTCAAGATCTTCAAGCACCTTATCGGCTAATACAAAGAAATCAGCCTTTTGCCTGGACTTCATTCGTTCCCGAATGGCCTTTGCCGATTCTGATCCGTTTTTAACCAACTCCGATTGTACTTTTTCGACTTGGCTTCGTTTGTTTCTTAATGTTTCATTTAAGGCGCTTGCATTTCGATGGTTTTTTCGGATAATCTCTTTCTCTGGGTTCCAGTGTTTGTCCAACACGGATACACCTGTGGAAATATATTTATGCTTGCGATTATGAGTGATTCTCAGGTAGATTGGATATTCCCCGTTCTTCTTCTGAAAATCCTTTCGCAGATAGAAGTGAAAAGATGTTGTCATGGTTGTTTACCGTCTGATGATATATCTGTTTTACTGTAAAACTATTGTAAAACATTCTTGTGATTTACAGTCCTTTCGACGGTGAAATATAACCACAAATCACAACCTAAATCGGCTTATTTGGCATGTATTGGTACTTTTTTTGTTGTGGCATGACATCCAAAAGATCCCTCCCGGGTACAATAGAAGACTATAGTCGTAAGATGAGAGATTATAGACAATCGAATCGATTTTAATGGGATAAGATTCCTGATCCGAAAATAATTGGTTCTCCCTGTATATTTTTATCGTGAGTTTCGGTAAGACCCTTGCCAGAGAGGCATACTGAGTACATAGTTATAGCGAATATAGATTAGAAATTTGCTTGCGTAAGGACCAATCTGAAAAAAGCCTTCCAATGGTGAAATTGTAACTTCATTCCAGCAAATAATCTAGCACTAAACCACCCTCATACTGTGTGAATTTGGGATCCAAGTACCGTTACCAGTAAATAAGTTAAGTAGCAAATTTATCGCTTTCGGGAAATGCATCAGATTTCGCTATAAGTTAAACTAAATGAATGTAGTGGTAACGGCACTAGCCGGGGTTTGACTATGTTTTGAGTGTGGCCGGGCATCAATCGGGGGGACGGACAAGCTTTGCAGCGACATCTTTTCAGGGATGATTCATCAAATGGTTGAGTTCTGAAAATCGGGTCATGATTTTTGTCATCAATCATCCGTTTATCATTTATCCCCTTCGACTGGCATATGAGCGTTGATTACATTCATCGCTTCGGGGGGTTTTTCCTGCTATCCTTAACGGGGCTGTCCAAAAAGGAACAAAATAAGCTACTAAGCTTAAATAATTTAGACTTTAAATCCCTCTCTATGTAGATAGAGAGTGAAATAGGGTGAGTCTGAAGAAGATTCCTAAATTATTTAAGCGGAATAGTTGCCAGTAAACCTTTTTGGACAGCCTCGAAATAGGGTGAGCCTGAAGAAGATTCCTAAATTATTTAAGCGGATATCTGGGCAAGATACTTTTTTGGACAGCCTCGCTATTGATATGCCACGCTTTCAGCGTTTGGTTGTTTAGATTATGAGGTAGGCACCAACCAAAATCAATTGGCCGCACAATGAGATTTGACGGCGCGGGACATGGTTTTTACAAATAGTTGTGATTCAGATTCGCCGTCCTTTAAGAACCAAATGATCGTGTCATCCCGAGCCACTAATTTTGCCCAAAAGCCTGCTCTTCGAAGTTTTCCCGATCCCCGAAGTTTCAACGAAGGGGATAACGTAGTTGAGCAGGGCAACACTATTCCAGAGGTGACAGAGCAATTAATTTTACTAGTCCGGTTTTGTTGATCAGGAAGAGAGTCTACGGCCTTGATGAGTGAAGGGATTCCATGGTTTGCCTGTGCCCGAAAGCCATCATAGCCCCGCCTGCGCTGAAGCTACGGAAGGCAAACGGGAGGTTTTCCCCAACGGGATGCCCTGGGCAGCATACATTCTTCTTTTAGTCCCGCCTCAGCGGGGTGGCGATCCACCTGTAACGATGGGAAAAGTATGCGGAAAAAACGTCATGCTGGGCATCTGTCACTGGTAGTGAGCGCAGCGAATCGAGGGATCTCCTGTTCATGACATACTGATTGCAAAAAGACGACCTCTCGATGTGATTCCTCAGTCAAACACAATCTCCCGGCTTCCCACGGTTGCTGAAATCTGATTCGGTTCATTGCATGTCCCGGGTTCTGACAACACACTGTCTTCGTCGACAGAGCCCGGCGTGTACCCCTCGCATGACGACGGGTGGCCGGTAATGTACAGCACCTGCCCGGCAGCTGCCGTTACCTCAAAGGTCCTGTTTTCGGTTTGAGCAAACAGACCGTCTTCGCTTATTTCGGACACAGGCAGAAGCTTGCCTCTTATCTCAAAACCATCGAATGTACGACCACCACCACTCAGCGGTTCCGGTCTCAGTAAGTAATCCTGGGCAGACGATGCCAGTGTCGAAATATCATTTGTGAGGGCGTCTCTGTTTGCCTTTTTTGCGGCAGAATCAAATGTTGTAACGGCAACCAGTGATGCTATGCCGATAACTATCGTGACGAGAATAACAATTAATAATTGTTGTTGCCCCATAAAAGCCTCTCAGTAATTTTGGTTGCATTTTAACAGTTCCAATCAAGATGCGACCCGGTATTATTTACAAAAGATATAAGATGTCGTTTTGTTACATAAGAAATGAAAATTGGAAAAAGTGTCTTGCAAAAAAAAGGCTCCCTGTTGGGAGCCTAATTTAACTTTGGTCCTACAGAATTACTGTATAGAAAAGTTATTTGGTGTCACCGTTGCTACGATACGATCAGCGTCACTCGTACAGTTTGAACCTGGTGTAAGAACACCGTCAGCAACTGTTCCTGGAGTATATCCTTCACAGCTTGAAGGGTGCGCTTGAATCTCGAATGATTGAGCATCGACAGGAGCAAGTATGTACCTCCCATTTTCGTTCTCTGCCGTTGAACTATCAGCACTTATCCCTGTTGCAGGAAATGCTAATCCATCAAAAGATATTCCATCGCTTTGTCCTGACCCACTTCCATCAAATGTTCTACCACCACCACCAAGCATGCCAGGTCTCATATAATAGCCCTGGGCTGCTGATGCAAGTGTTGCAACATCATTTGTTGCAGCATCGATGTTAGCCTGATCGGCCGCGGTGCCGAATGTGTTAATTGCTACTACCGTGGCGATACCCACGATAATTGTTACCAAGATTACGAGTAAGAGTTGTTGTTGACCCATGATGTACTCCGAATTGTTTGTTTAGTATTGGTTAGGAACCGCAATTTTTTTGCCGTTCTCTGAAGTATAGATTGCTACTGTTTACAAGAGTGTGTGGTAGTCAATTTGTTACAAATTAGATTAGTTTTTTTTAATGTTCTTTCCTTAATCGGAACCAACATTTTTATCTATCCACTATAAATAGACTCTAACCCTGTCTTATAAACATCTTAATTGTTAGTTAAAAGGCTTAAATTGACCATTAACTACCATTCTACTACTTGTGTTATAACATTAGACAATTTTAACAAATACAGAATAAGAAGCAACTTTTATATTAATATTTTTTAATATTTTGAGATGCCTTATCCACTTTCATTGAGATGCCTTATCCGCTTTCATTATCGGATGGGTTCAAACTATTATTAAATGCTGAGTCGTGTTAATTAAGAAGTAGGAGCCTCACCTTCGGGCAAGGCGCCAATCTTAGAGATGCCTGCCATGAAGATTCGAGCCTTAACCAACTCATCCGATGACGGGAAGTCGTCGGATGAGGAGCTTCACCGAATGAATTCGCATCATCCGGTGAATATTTCGGTCAAGGCGCCAATTATAGTGATAACTTCTGCAGAGATTCGGGCCCTACACCAACTCTTCCGATGACTTAACCATCACCAATAGTAACAGATTCCTTGGATTGGCTTGGTAGTAAGAGCTGGGAGATCCCTCGATTCTCACCGCTCACCCGGAATGACAGGTGAAGGTTTTTAAACTGGGCGAGGTTAAAATTACAAAGAAAGTCTACGTTTCGAGCCGCCCGCCAACCAGGTATTAGTTACCGTCTTCGCTTTTGCTTGTCTCTATCTTCATCTATCTTTTGCTCTCATTATAACATACACCCTAACGTCGCCCCATCAATGCATGAACTATCAGGCACAATACTCGATCCGATCAACCGTCGGTCGTTTCCCGGGAAAATCACCATTGAGAATGGAATCATATTATCGATACAGGATATACCTGAAGAGGATGCCGGAGATCGCATTATTTCTCCCGGCTTTGTGGACTCGCACATTCATATTGAGAGTTCAATGCTTGTTCCCTCTGAATTTGCGCGGCTGGCAGTTCAACACGGAACGGTTGCTACGGTATCCGATCCCCACGAAATCGCAAATGTCTGTGGTCTGTCGGGTATAGACTATATGATTGAGAACGGACAAAAAGTGCCGTTAAAATTCTACTTTGGTGCACCATCTTGTGTCCCCGCCACCCCGTTTGAAACTGCAGGCGCTGAACTTACGCCAGATGATGTCGACAAACTTCTGGATCGCGATGATATCCTGTACCTGGCTGAAATGATGAACTGGCCCGGTGTGCTCAACAACGATCCTGAAGTATCTGAAAAAATTAAATCCTCAAAAAAACGCGGAAAACCTGTCGACGGGCATGCGCCCGGACTGAAAGGCGAAGATGCAATCAAGTACGCGAATGCCGGTATTTCTACCGATCACGAGTGTTTCACTCTTGAGGAGGCGCGTGATAAGCTGAAAGCAGGAATGAAAATTGCAATTCGGGAAGGCAGCGCCGCCAAGAACTATGAGGCACTTCATCCCCTTCTTGCTGAGAGCCCGCAGGACATTATGTTTTGTTCTGACGATAAACACCCCGACGATCTGATTGTGGGCCACATCAATCAGCTTGCGGCCCGATCACTAAAACACGGATACGATCTGTTTGACATTTTGCGGGCCTGCTCAGTTCACGCTGTGGAGCATTACGGGCTGAATGTAGGGCTTCTTCAGGAGGGAGATCCTGCGGACTTTGTTGTTCTTGATGATCTTGATTCCTTTTCTGTCGCCGAAACCTGGATTAACGGTACCTGCGTGTACCGTGACAACCGCTTGCTTTTTGATACGGTTGAGGCAACTATCATCAATAATTTTGTGAGCTACAGCTGCAACGCATCTGACCTGAAAAAGAGAACGTCGTCAGACAAGCCTGAGCTATCGGTTCCGGTTATTGTGGCAAAAGACGGTGAACTAATCACCGAAAAGTCAATGGAGACCTTAAGAGTTAATAACGGAGAAATTTTACCGGATCCTGAACGGGATATTCTGAAAGTGGTGGTAGTGAACCGGTATGAGAAATCCGAACCTGCTGTAGGATTTATCAAAAACTTTGGAATCAAAAACGGAGCCATTGCCTCTTCGGTGGCTCATGACTCTCATAATATTATTGCCGTTGGTTCGTCGGATGCTCATCTCGCCGATGTGATCAACAAAATTATGGATACAAAAGGCGGTATTGCTGCCGGTAATGAGTCGGGCATTGACATTCTCCCCCTTCCTGTTGGCGGTATTATGACCGATCGCAATGGAGAGGAAACAGGGGCCGCCTACAAACGCCTTACCCAAAAAGCTACTGCAATGGGAAGCACTCTCAACTCACCATTTATGACGATCTCCTTCATGGCCCTTCTCGTCATTCCAAAGCTTAAAATGAGTGATAAAGGTCTGTTTGACGGCGAGACGTTTGAGTTTGTCGAGTAGTATCTACCGACCTGTCAGCGCAGCCCGCGCATTTGCGGGATTCCTGACAGCGTCGCGAAGCTTCCTTTAGTAATTACATCATGGAGCTTTATTTGAAGGGGCTCACGGTGCCAATGCCATTTGTTTAAGCTAATTCTCTGAGGAGTTTATTTTTGGAAGGAATTAACCCCCAACCCAAACGCTGACAGGATCCCCACAGCTGTCGGGAGCGCCGTCAGGTTTTTTAGTTAGAGACCTGTCAGCGCAGCCCGCGCTTTTTGCGGGATTCCTGACAGCGTCGCGAAGCTTCCTTTAGGAATTACATCATGAAGCTTAATTTTGAATTCCACTGAAAAGAATACCAGCATATTTTTGTACAAATAATCTTCGTCAATTATGTTGATGGATATACATAAATAAGAGAAAAATCGAGACTGCTACCCTGAACGTTAAAAAAATCATCATTATGGAACCGATTGAAGAGGGACACTACTACCATATTTACAATAGAGGAGCAGGAAAGGGAAATCTTTTTTTCTATCCAAATGATTACTCCCTATTTCTAAAACTTTATTTTTATTATTTGTATCCCTGTATCGAAACGTACGCATGGTGCCTGATGAGAAATCATTTTCATGCACTAATTAAGGTTAAGACACACGGTGAACAGATTCGTACATATCGAAAATTGAGATCAGCTGATAATGCCAAAAATTTTCATGGTTCTTTAAACCCAAAAATCAAACCCTATACCGTATCCAAACAGCTTAGTCACTTGTTTAACAATTATACAAAGAAATTAAATGCCAGAGTTGGACGGACGGGGACGCTTATTGAAGGCCCTTTAAAAAGGAAAAGACTATCGGACGACGATCACTTCATACATATTCTCTGTTATATACACAGAAATCCTATTCATCATAATCTTACAGATAACTATACTGATTATCTGAATTCATCCTATCATAGCTACACAAGTACGGAACCCTCTCTACTTGGAAGACAGGAAGTGTTCTCTCTTTTTGGGAGTTTATCTAATTTTTTAAAAGCACATGAAGAGTTCAAGATGAAGCTTGATTGGAAAGAAGATTATTATTTGGAGTAAACGGGCAGCCGCCTATTGTTGGCGTTGATGTTCCAAAAACGCTGACAGGATCCCGACAGCCGTCGGGAGCGCTGTCAGGTTTTTTAGTTAGCGACCTGTCAGCGCAGCACGCGCTTTTTGCGGGATTCCTGACAGCGTCGCCTTTAAAGCCTACTCATTTGATCACGGCACATCATCCACCACAAAATCAGCAAAGTAGTAACTTTCACAAGGTCAGTTGATAAAATCTGTCCATTGGGTTATCACTGAAATGTGCTTTGAAACGTTATGATACCCCAATCCAAACGCTGACAAGATCCCGACAGCCGTCGGGAGCGCTGTCAGGTTTTTTAGCTTGCGACCTGTCAGCGCAGCACGCGCTTTTTGCGGGATTCCTGACAGCGTCGCGAAGCTTCCTTTAGGAATTACATCATGAAGCTTAATTTAAAGGAGCACATAGTGCCATTGCCATTTGTTTAAGCTAATTCTCTGAGGAGTTTATTTTTGGAAGGAATTAACCCCAAACCCAAACGCTGACAGGATCCCCACAGCTGTCGGGAGCGCTGACAGGTTTTTAATTACTGACCTGTCATGACAATCTGTTTTGGGGCGTCAGATATATAACCCAGCCTCTATTTGTTACGCTACCGTGATGAATACCGACTTGTTTTGTTTAATATTCTGATGGTGTTAAAAGAAAAGAGATTATTATGTCACACGATAAAGAATCAATTCTTGTAGTAGAGGATAACAAAGACCTTGTTAACCTTCTTGAAATAAACCTGAACGACGAAGGATACGATGTACGAATAGCGATTGATGGCGTAGCAGCTGTCGATGCTTTCGAAAAGGAGGAGCCTTCCCTCATTATTCTTGACGTCATGCTTCCAAAGATGGATGGTTTTGATGTTTGCAAAGAGATCCGCTCGCAAAACAAGCAGGTCCCTATTCTCATGTTGACGGCAAAATCAGAGGAAGTCGACAAAGTTCTTGGCCTTGAGATCGGCGCCGATGACTATATGACAAAACCGTTTAGTATCCGTGAGTTTCTGGCGCGCGTTAAAGCGATCCTAAGACGGTCTAATACCTTGCCTCAAGCAGCCTCAACAAAAACTAAACTCAGTTATAAAGACCTGATTGTAGATCCTAATAAACATCAGGTTTCACTTAAGGGGGAGTTGATCGAGCTTACGAGCAAAGAGTACGACCTGCTACTGCTTTTCTTTTCAAATCCGGGCAAAGCTTATAGCCGGGAGAAGCTTCTTAATATTGTGTGGGGCTACACCTACGAAGGCTACAGTCATACCGTCAACTCACACATCAATCGTCTGAGAAGTAAAATTGAGAATGACCCGTCCGATCCCGACTACATTAAAACCGTCTGGGGCGTGGGGTATCGTTTTACTGACACTGAAAAGGAAACGAATAATGCGTAGTTTTTACCTTAAATTAGCCATTATATTCTCTGTTATTTTGGTGGTCTTCGGATTGATTGTAGCCTACATAAGCATCCGTGCCTCATCCCAGATCGCTCAGGAGTCGTTGCAAAAGACCAATGCAGATCTGGCCTCAACGCTGGTCGAGAATTTTCAGCCCATTGTGCGAGATGAATTTGACCAGCAAAAAATTGAGGCGCTGCTGGCTGAGCTTCGCGGTACAAACCCTCAGTTTGATTTCTACCTGCTGAATAGTGAAGGCTCTATAAAAAGCTCTATTCCGGCTTCAAAAGAAAAAATTGACATGGCCAGCACTACGGTTAACGTTGAACCTCTGGACGATTTTATCGCGGGCAAACCGATGCCTATACTCGCGTCCGATCCGCTGAACCCCGAACAGATGAAACCCTTCAGCGCCGCTCACATCAGTATCATGGGGTCGCAAGGCTGCTATCTGTATGTTGTATTGGAGGGTGAGCAGTTCAGCGAAACGTTTGCCATGCTTTCCGAAAGCTATATTCTCCGCGGCTCGCTCATCATCATCGGATTGGTTCTATTGATCAGTCTTGCAACGGGTTTGTTCATTTTCCGGCAGCTTACCCAGCGGCTCGACACCATCAAAGACACGGTTTCCGATTTTGAACGGGGCAAGCTTACAAAACGAATTCCTGTCAAAGGCAATGATGAGCTTTCGGATCTTTCAAAATGTTTTAACAGCATGGCTGATAACTTATATCACAATATGCTGGAGATAAAAAAGTCTGACAAGCTCCGCCGCGAGCTTGTCGCTAATATCTCTCACGATTTACGAAGCCCTCTGGCTTCCATTCAGGGCTATCTTGAAACAATTCAGTTAAAGGGTGAAGACCTGACCCGTGAACAGTTCACGCAGTATATTGAAACAGCTCTTGGAAATACCAAGCGCCTGAATAAGCTGATTGGCGACCTGTTTGATCTATCAAAGCTTGATGCAGAAAAAGTTAAGCCGATACTTGAGTCAGTCTCAGTCGCTGAACTTGTACAGGATATTGTGCTGCAGTTCAAACCAATTGCTGATAAAAAGAATATCGAATTAACAGCAGGTTTCCCAGAACAGCCCAACACCTATATTACGGCCGATATTGGCCTTCTGAACAGGGCGATTGCCAATCTTATTAATAATGCCATTGAACATACACCGGCCGGCGGTACGGTATCAATTACGTTTACAAAAGATAAAACAGATGTTCGTCTTGAAGTTTGTGACAGCGGAGAAGGAATTCCGGAATCTGATATTCCATATATATTCGACCGGTTTTATCAGGCTGATAAAAGCAGGTCCAACGATACCAATGCCGGACTCGGACTCGCCATTGCACAAAAAATCTTCAACCTTCATGGGGGTAAAATTGCTGTAGACAGTCCTGTTGGTACAGGAACTACATTTAAAGTCTGGATCCCGGAATCGGTATAAAAACTTTACATGAAATTCAATCATAGTAATTGTTTAAATAACACCGAAAAGGCATTGCAAAACCAGGGATTTTGTCATAGGTCAAGGCCAGTCCGCCAGCCGGCGGATGGAACCGTAGCGATGCTGTCCAAAAAGGAACATAATGAGTTGCCAAGCTTAAATAATTTAGACTTTAAATCCCTCTCTATTTGATAGAGAGGGAAATAGGGTGAGTCAGAAAAAAATTCCTGAATTATTTAAGCGGATTCCGGGCAAAATACTTTTTGAACAGCCTCGTTAGGATTTCAATGTCACGCACAGAGCGCAGCGATTCCCACGCAGTGATAACGACGAATTGTGGCAAAAGCACGGTTTTGCAAAGGCTTCACCGGCAAACTATCAGGTATAAGAACCGTCTTCTTCTTAACTTTAAAAAAATGTGCTATTTTTTGAGATTATCTCGTTTACTCTTCGCATCATTTTACAAAAGAAAAGACAGTTGATGTCGTTTGATTATCTGTATGTGATCTGCGATTGAACGAAACAGCAGCTGAATTCATACTTATCTGTGCAGGATGAAGTTATACCCGAATGTATGACCGATAATAATTTGTATTGCAGTTACTCTGACTTTGATGAGACTTTTTTAAATACATAATTCTTTAAATTTTACGAATGCCACAGTTTACCTACAAACGCTGGATTTTACTTTTTACCCTGATTATGCTGGCCGCCAGTGCTCAACTGTCTGCACAAACGGCCGCCGTCTCAAGTGCATCCAAGGTTGATATTGACATTAAACGATCACAAAATGTGATCCCGGCAGGCACATCGGCTCAGTTTGCAGTTCTACTCAATCTTGAACAGGGCTGGAAGGTGAACTCCGATCAGCCACGGCAGGATTTTCTGATCGGTACGCAGCTCACTATGACTAACAGCGATGAGCTTACAGCAACCGGTTTTCAGTATCCAAACCCCGAAACCTACAACTTTGAATTTTCACCGGTGCCGGTTGATGTCTTTGAAGGAGAAGCACCGATTGTATTTTCCATATTTGCTTCCGAGTCTGTTGAACCGGGTAGCTATGAGATAAACGGGTCTCTTCGTATTCAGGCGTGCGATAATGAAGTATGCCTTGCCCCGGTGACGATCGATATTGCAGTCCCCGTAGAAGTTTCCGCCACGGGAACTGGTTTTCAGCCACTCAATACTGAATTTTTTCAGGGTATTGTGGCATCGGACGGATCCATCGTGGATGCCCTCTCTGCCCGCGGAGGCGGCGAAATTGAGGCTCTGTTCGACTCACTCGGCCTATTCTGGGCGTTTGCCGGAATCTTTTTGATCGGCCTCGCATTAAACCTCACGCCATGCGTGTACCCGATGCTATCAGTTACTGTGTCGCTGTTTGGTAATAGTTCGGATAGCGAGAGCAAGCTCAGCAGCTCATTCTTTATGGCTTTTGTGTACGTGATGGGTATTGTCTTCATGTACAGCGTCCTTGGTGTAGCGGCTGCCTTCACGGGCGCCCTGTTTGGGAGCTGGCTACAGAGCCCGATCGTTTTAGCGGGTATTGGAATACTGATATTTGGTCTCGCCCTCAGCATGTTTGGCCTGTATGAGCTACAACCTCCCTCCTCCTGGATGCAGTCACTCAGCGGCACGCAGCGCAAAACCGGTGGCGTACTAGGACACTTTTTCTCCGGACTTGTTGTGGGCGTTTTTGCTGCCCCCTGCATCGGTCCACCCATTATCGCGCTTCTTGCATTTGTAGGGTCACAGGGCGATCCGCTCTTTGGATTCACAATTTTCTTCGTGATGGCGTTTGGCCTTGGATTCCCATACCTCATCCTTGGAACGTTCAGCGGCCTACTCTCCAAAATGCCAAAATCGGGCACGTGGATGGTGTGGGTTAAAAAAATATTCGGTGTTGTATTAGTCGGTGTAGCGCTCTTCTATCTCGCACTGGCTTTCTTCCCCGGCTATTCCTTTCACGTTATAATTGCAACGGTCATTATTGGCGGGATTTATCTTGGATTCCTGGAATCATCCGGCAGAGGGGTAAAAACATTTACCCGTATCAAATGGGGAGTAGGCTCAGCCATGCTGATTTTAGGCGTGATGATGCTAATAAACCTTCAGAAAGAGGGAGTTGAGTGGGAACCATACACACAAGAAACATATGCTGAAGCAATCGAGAATAATCAGCCTGTGATGATGGACTTTTACGCCGACTGGTGCATCCCTTGCCTCGAACTTGATAGATCTACCTTTGTTGATGAAAGCGTTATTGAAGCGACACAAAATTTCAGGCGCTTTAAGGTGGACATGACCAACTATGAATCAGAGACATCACAACAGCTCCGGGAGACCTTTGAGGTTGCTGGCGTACCCACCATCGTATTTATCGGTCCGGATGGCGAAGAGATTGAGGAGGCCAGAGTAGTTGGTTTTCTTAACGCCAGTCGTTTTATGGAGCGGGTGAACATGCTTCTGGAAGCATCAGATGAAGAGATGGCAATATTGGAGTGATAATGACAGTTCCCCACCAAGGAGACTGTGAGGAAATTGAATTCCAAAAAAATTGTGATTAAAAACCAGGAAATCTTCTGCTTTCAAAAATTCCTGGTTTTCTGAACCTCCCCCGTCCCCTTTACGTCGAAAGCCGGACAGGCTCCTATTGCACCCTGTCGGGACTTGATATGGAAGGGAGCTTCGGAATAAGATCATCGACCTTAAAAAGTTAACATACTCGACGATTACCTCGTTATTTTCGCACACCCTCCGCCGGAGGTGAGGCTTCAATACTATTAAAATATCCAGACACCACTACTCATGTCAAGAGTATCCTCTCGTTATTCAATTGTGACAAATCACTGCTGAGCTTTTTGTTTATTAATTTAAAACGGTCATTTACCACTCAGGCAATGAAAAATCATAACTTCTGTTTAAATCTTCTTATCATCGGTTTCTTTCTCATCCTGCAACCGGTGATATTTGGACTGTACGCTCAACAGATTCCGGGCTTCGTTACAGATACGAGTAAACGCAGCATCGAACTCAGCGAACTTATTGACGGCGGCCCGGGAAAAGATGGCATTCCCTCTGTCGATAACCCATCATTCGTCTCTCAGGAAGAAGCATCGAACTGGCTTGAACCCAATGAACCCGTGATCGCCCTTGTAATTGACGGTGTGGCCCGGGCGTACCCCATACAAGTGCTCATCTGGCATGAAATCGCCAACGATGTAGTGTCCGGTGTTCCTGTGGCCGTCACTTTCTGCCCGCTTTGCTATTCTGCTATTGTGTTTGACCGGCGTATTGACGGCGAGACCCATGAGTTTGGTGTATCAGGGTTCCTCCGGCATTCCGATATGATCATGTACGACCGAAATACAGAAAGTCTCTGGCAGCAGTTTTCCGGCGAAGCGCTGGTGGGTTATTATACGGGAAATGAACTAACCATTATTCCCAGTCAGCTTATTTCGTTTGAGCAGTTCAGGCAATCATACCCTGATGCAGATGTCATGTCCCGCGAAACCGGCCACCAACGTAATTATGGTGAGAATCCATACGCAGGCTACGACGACATCAACAATACGCCATTCTTGCTGGACAAGGATGAACTAACCGATAAACTTCCGCCTATGGAGAAGGTTATTGGCGTTCGTGCAGGCCGTTCAACCAAAGCATATCCATATTCCATAACGTCAGTAGAACACGTGTTACATGATGAAATTAATGGTGAACCGATAGTGATCTTTCACGTGAAGGGAATGGCATCGGCGATGGATAACCGCAGGATTGATCAATCACGGGATGACGGCGCAACGGGTGTATTTTCACCGGTTATTGACGGTGAAATGCTGGATTTTGAGTGGAAAAACGGCAACATCAATGACACGCAAACAAGCAGCACCTGGGCTATCAGCGGAAAGGCTGTTTCCGGCCCGATGGAGGGAGAGCAGCTTGAAACCAAAACATTCGGAGATTATTTTTCCTTTGCCTGGATGGTCTTCTATCCAGAAACGGTCCTTTATCAGTAATAAACACAAGCGTAAACACATACAATAGGACATCAGGCGTAAGTCATGATAAAGACATTCGAAGATTCTCATTTAGGTTCATTTTTTGCAATTTCAACTGAATATCCCGATCAGCTTGTAGACCGTAAAAAGCCGCTTATGTTTATCTGGAACGACGGAGATCAGAAACAGATCATTCATATTGACGAGCGACGGATCACGCTTCCTCCATCAACTGTTTTGTGTACGACCTATCTTTATAATTTACGTATTGACAATTCGACGAACGGATTGAAATTTCTTCTTTTTAACAGAGAGTTTTACTGCATTCATACCAATGACACTGAAGTCAGCTGTAATGGACTTCTTTTTTTCGGGTCTGATTTTACGCCTACACTGGATCTCTCGCCTGATGAGACAGACACACTCAGAACTCTATTCCGCGTCTTATCCGAAGAGTTTGACATCCGCGAAACGGGGCGTGAGGAAATGCTCCGTATTTTGCTTAAGCGTTTTATCATTCGTTGTACGCGCATGGCAAACATACAGATTGTAAAAAATGGAGACAATCAAACAGAAATTGACCTCATACGGCACTATAATGTATTTGTTGAGGAATATTTCAAAACAAAAAAGAGAGTTTCAGACTATGCCAAATTGCTCTATAAATCTCCAAAAACGATCGCTAACGTATTCAGTAAAAACTCGGAGCGCACACCCCTTGAAGTGATTCATAACCGGGTAATGCTCGAGGCAAAACGGATGCTTCTCTATACGGATAAATCAGCTAAACAGATCGGCATTGATCTTGGATACAATGACCCGGCTCAGTTTAGCAAACTATTCAAAAAACAAACAGGCTCCACCACCACAGAGTTTAAAAATAGAAAACAAAAATCCCTTAATAGGAAGTATTGACAACAACCGGTGACATCCTGCCATTTTTTACCGTTCAAACATCAGATAGGTTATAAGTGAATTAAACAAACAACTTCAAAGCCAACAAACCTATGAGACCATTTGATGTTCCAACAAAAGACGAAGTAACCGAACAGAATCAAAAGATCTTCGATGATCTTGAGTCCAAACTTGGATTTGTTCCCAATATATATGCAACCTACGCGCTATCGGAGAATGCACCTGCGCGCTACCTTACGTTTGCTAACGGAAAGACATCTCTGAACAATAAGGAAAAAGAGGTGATCAATCTTGTTGTGAGTCAGGTAAATGGCTGTGTTTACTGCCAGGCGGCACACACGCAGCTCGGCAAGATGAACGGATTTACCGAGGAACAGACTATTGAGCTTCGAACTGGAAAAGCCGGGTTTAACGACAGGATTGATGCACTTGTAAAGCTCACTAAATCGATTACTGAAACCAATGGTAAGATCGAAGATCACGTGCTTCAAACGTTCTTTGACGCTGGTTATACAAAAGAAAACCTTGTGGATGTAATTGTAAACATTGGGGAAAAAACCACCACCAATCTTCTGCACAACGTTACACAAATTCCTGTCGATTTTCCCGAAGTGAAGCCACTTCAGGAAACTGAATTGCAAAACGTATAACGGAGGACCGTCATGCATAAGATAAACTGGACAAAAGCAATATTGGCCGGCATAGCCGGTACGATACTCTTTGATATCTTTGGATTAATTTCCGGCTCAGGCTGGTGGGATATGAGGCTGTCCAAAAAGGTTTACTGGTAACTATTCCGCTTAAATAATTTAGGATGTTTATCCCGACTCACCCTATGTCCCTCTCTATCTAATGGAGAGGGATTAAATGTCTAAATTATTTAAGCTTGGTTACTGGCAAATTCATTTTTTGGACAGCCTCAGAAAAAACAGGACTTGCGCTTATATATGGTGTATTTGGCCATTACAGCAACGGCATACTTTTGGTAAAACTTTATTCCGGAATCGCACCGTCACTCATAGGGCCAAACTGGCTTCACCCGTTTATATTCGTAACGGGTGAAACTATCGCCCTGGTCTGGTTCTTCATGTTCCCTTTGCTGGGAGCCGGGGTAGCGGGGCTGAATGTGGGGATAGATATGGCTATAGGATCACTGGTCCGCCACTGGCTGTTTGCCATCCCCCTGATCTTTATTGTTAATAAAGATCTGTTTAAGGAAGCTGGCTAAAACCTTCTCTTATTCCCTAAAAGGTGCCTCATTGAATTGTGGAGCCTTTCATTTTTTGAAACCACTCACACAGCCCATTTACTGTAAAATTCAACAGGTAAATCCACTACAAAGGGGATCGCTAACCATTGAGGTTTTTCGAACTACTATTCTGTTTTACTTTGGAAAATTAGACCTCTATCCACAATCTTTCCTTTAGAACCCTTTATTATTAATCGAACTCAGGTTGTAAGTATTCAAAGTGGTTTTCACCATCTGGTATCAGCCCTGAGTGAGCAACACAATACTCTCTTTCAAAGCACCTAAAGAGTGCGTTACATTGGCCGGAATATCGATTTCATCATACTGCTTCAGGCGAATATCTTCTCTATCCATATGATAGATCAGGTCTCCCTCAAGTACCAATAGCTTTGTCGGCTGTTTCGCTTTATGATCTTCAAGCTTCATCCCTTTTTTAAAGCCAAAAAGCAGCACCTTAAACTTCTCCCCAACATGAAATGATTTTGCAACCGGCTTGTCCGCATCTTTTAACTGATCCTTTATCTCATTGATTGTCATAATTGTAGGGTTTTGTTACAGATTATATTCTCTATGTAAATTACTATAACATATAATACAGGAAAACCAAATCATCTCAGTCACTTCTTTAACTTTTTTTGGATAAGTAAAACATAAAAAGCTGGTTTAGTTTATACCTGAGTTCGATTATATAAACGAATGCAGAAGTCTTCCGTCGGCTGACGGAGAGATATAGTGGGGTGTTCATCGGGTTTTTCCAAAATTCTGATGACCATCCCCCCTTGAGGCTGTCCAAAAAGGGACATCATAAGTTGCTAAGCTCAAATAATTTAGACTTTAAATCCCTCTCTATTAGATAGAGAGGGAAATAGGGTGAGTCAGAAGAAGATTACTAAATTATTTAAGCGGATTCCGGGCAAAATACTTTTTGGACAGCCTCACTTTCTATAACTTGAGTTATTAATCGAACTCAGGTTTTATCTATTTTAAATTTTTTCAGCTCTCAAGGTACTAACTATCTAAATCTACAGGTTTTATGAAAATAGCTATCAACACAGGCGGCGGGGACGCACCCGGGCTAAATGCGGCAATCAGAGCGGCAACACTCGCGGCTCACAGACACAGGTGGGAAGTTTTAGGCATCAAAAACGGCTACGGATCTCTTTACACAGACGAGCCATTCATTCCGCTAACTGAAGAGAGTGTAAAAGGAATTACGATGCTGGGGGGAACCATTCTCGGCACGGCTAACCGGGGAAACCCCTTTGAAATGCCCTATCAAAAAGAGTATGGAAGCTGGGGACTCGAAGACCGGTCAGATGAAGCTGTTGAGGTGTTTCATAAACACAGCATAGACGCCCTGATCGCGCTTGGCGGTGACGGTTCCATGAGGATTGCTAACAAACTCACACAAAAAGGCTTGAAAATTGTTGGGATTCCAAAAACGATTGATAACGATATTTGGGGATGTGATGTCACCCTTGGGTTTGACACAGCCGTGATGACAGCGACGGACGCCATCGATAAGCTCAGGACTACGGCAGAATCACACCAGAGAATAATGGTCGTGGAAGTGATGGGACGATATGCAGGATGGATTGCCCTGCACTCCGGGCTTTCTGCATCCGCTGATGTCATATTGATACCTGAAGTTGAGTATGAATTTGAATCGATCATACGGAAAATTCAAGACCGCGAAGCTCGTGGACGCAACTACACAATTGTTGTTGTTGCTGAGGGAGCTGTTGAACGCGGGAAATCTCATTTTGTGAAGGGCAAAACGCTGGGGCAGGCTGAGCAGCTCGGAGGTGCGGATGAGTATATTGCAAAAACGCTGAGTGACCGAACCGGTAAAGAGTCCCGCTCAATCGTACTCGGTCACCTGCAGCGCGGCGGCACACCCAGTGCGTACGACCGGCTGATCTCCCTGCGTTTTGGAGCTGCCGCAATTCGGGCTGTTGTAGAGAAAGATTTTAACAAGCTCATTGTCATGCAGAAAAACTGCATTACACGCATTCCTATTTCCGATGTAGCCAACAAGCAGAAGCTGGTCCCACTGGATGGCGATACCATACAAACAGCCCGGGATATTGGAATTTGTATGGGGGATTAATCAAGGTGAATCCAACTGATGGGGCACCCGGTCTGTTGAGGGGCAAGGGAAGACTGGTGCCTATCCGGTTTGAACAAAACCCCGTGGGACACCACCTGACTTTCGAAGATTCTTGGTTTCCTGAACCTCCCCCGTCCCCCATAGCCCCCCCCTATTTTCTCACAACATCTTCAGAGGGTAAAAACCTGAGTTCGATTAATCAATCAAGTTATTGAAAGTCCCCCTTCCCCGAAGGAATGCCCGTGGCGAAAAAAAGGGGAGAAAGTGGGATGTTCATCAGAATTTTGAAAATCCAATGAACACC